>AZIF01000785.1_pt1 | contig 18043 bp, 14 predicted proteins | sample 359031 | NCBI WGS metagenome assembly AZIF01 (sample SAMN02429710, study PRJNA222658) | marine sediment metagenome | biome: Sediment sample; isolation source: sample MGS-PRI from oil contaminated site at the harbour of Priolo Gargallo... | place: Italy: Priolo | collected 2011-03-08 | depth 6 m m
TAATGATGGAGTTGTTTCTGGTGGCTCGTGGGAGAGCAATGATCAAGGTTTAACCTATCATTTGGACGATGCGGATTATATAAATTTTGGTGGTACAGAATGGAGTATTGATGATGAATTTTCAATATTTATAAGAATGTGCATAATATCGAATGTAGCGGGTGTTGATTATGATACGCTTGTACAACGTGGAAGATATGTTTACCCCTTTGCTATTCGATTGACTTCATACAATGAATTAGATTTTCGTACAAGGACATCCGGCACGAGTAGTATAACAAGTTTTACGCATTTATCATTAAATCAATGGTATGATCTTTTTTTTACAAGAAATTCTGATGGTTTAAAAAAAATTTATGTTAATGGAGTAGAAGAAGCGTCGGGAATACACTCTGGGACATTAGATTTTGGCTCAGGCCAAGAAACTATTCTTGGCAAAGACTACGATGCTGGTGTTTTGTATTCTGATATAGAGATAGCGTGTTTGGTAATGTTTAATAAAGCATTAACGGAAGGTCAGGTTAAATATTTTGATCCTTTTGAGATGTTTTACAGGAACAGATTCAGAGGATTTTATGTATCTGCTGGTGGATCCAATATTCCAGTGATCGTGAAACACTTGAGGGAGCAGAGGATAGCATGATAGAACTTCGTCAATCTACAGCCGGACAAGAAATCCCACTAGGTTATTTTCTGGATTCTACAGACGGAAATACGGAAGAGACTGGCCTTACTATAGCAAATACTGATATAAAATTATGGAAATTTGGAGCTACTACGTTAGCCAATAAAAATAGTGGTGGAGCTACTCATATATCAAATGGTGTTTATTATTGCGTACTGGACGCAACTGATACCAATACACTGGGAGCCTTAATCATTTTTGTTCATGTGTCAGGTGCTCTTGCGATTAAAGTCGAATGCGCCGTATTACCGGCCAATGTATGGGATAGTAAATACTCAACCGATAAATTACAAGTTGATACAGTGGAAGTAAGCGGTACATCCCAAACAGCAAACGACAATGGAGCTGATATAAATACGATATTATCAAGAATAATCGGGACACTGGCTACAGGAACTCATAACCCTCAAAGTGGTGATGCTTATGCTATCGTAAACAATGGTACATATGGGAATTCGGCCATTGAGGCCCTGGTTGATGATCTTGAATCAAGACTTACAGCCACAAGAGCAGGATATTTAGATAATCTCTCGGCCGGAGCGGTGGCTCAGGCTTCGGTGTGTACTGAGACAAGACTTGCAGAGCTGGACGCTGCTAATCTGCCAGCGGATGTGGACTCTATTCTTACGGATACCGGAGAAATAGGCGCAGCCGGTGTTGGTTTATCGAATATACCATGGAACGCCTCATGGGATGCTGAAGTGCAAAGCGAGGTTCAAGATGCTATCGAAGCTAACCATTTAGACCATTTATTTGCGGTTGATTATAACCCGGCGTCCAAACCTGGTACGGCTACAGCTTTATTGAATGAATTAGTAGAGGACGACGGAGGCGTGTCGAGGTTCACGGCCAATACACTCGAAGAGGCTCCATCCGGTACTGGTGGGGATGCAACAGCAGCTAATCAGGCTATAATACTGGCAAAACTTTTAGCGTATATTCAATTGCTAATGAGAAGTGATGCAGCCATAAAGACTGATAATGCTACTGAATTAACGGCAATAAATGCTGATGGCGGTAGTGGTGCCGGGAATTATGATAATGAAACTGACTCCAATGAGGCTACAGTTGATACTGGTAATTCTTCATGGACTACAGGCGGTGACGCCACAGCAGCGAACCAAACAACTATTACAACTCATCTTACTGATTTAAAGGGAGCTGGCTTTGTAGGCAGTACAGACAGCAACGAAGCTATCAGGAATAGAGGCGATGCAGCCTGGACTACTGGTGGTGGAATGTCCGGAAGTAACGCCGTAACTATAAATGTAAAAGACCAGTCATCCAATAATATAGTCGAATGCGCCGTTGAAGTTTGGGATTCTGATAATACAACTCTTTATGAAAGACAAAATACTAACTCAAGCGGTAATAGCAGTTTTAATATGGATGATGGCACATATACTATCCGAATGCATAAAGCAGGATATAACTTTGATAATCAAACATTAGTCGTATCAGGGGCTTCTACTGAAAATTACACAGGCGACGCTATATCTGTTGGAACTCCTGGTAGTGCAAATTCATGCAGAATTTATGATTACCTTATGATGCCGGATGGTTCAACTCCGGTTACTGATGTGTTGGCTATAATGAGAATCATATCATTACCTGAAGATGCGAATAGTGTATTACATTCTGGTGATGAGGTAATCGGAACATATTCCAGTGATGATGGATTGGTTTATTGGGATGTGGTAAGATTTGCGGAAGCTCAATTTATTATAAAAGATTTTGGCGTTGATAAAACTATTCCTATACCAGATTCATCAACAGCCAGACTAAGTGATCAATAATGGATATAAAAGATATACAAGAATGTTGGAGCGAAACATACTCAGCATGGAGTCCTTTTTTCTTAAAGGCCGAAGAGGATCTGAAAATGTCATTAGGAGATCAATGGCGTTCAGATTTGAAGGCGAAGCTCATAAAAGAAGATCGGCCGGTTTTGTCTATCAATAGAATTAAAAAACCACTTGATCTTATTTCAGGACTTCAAAGAGAAAACAGGACAGACATAAGAGCGTATCCTGTTGAAGGTGGTGACGGTTCAACTGCCGATGTATACTCTGAAGTTATAAAATGGTCAATGCGTAACGCTATGGCTGAAAATTGCATCTCCAAGGCTTATAAAGATACTGCTAAAATAGGTATAGGATGGGTTGAAATATACATGGATTATAACCGTGATCCAGTAAACGGAGATATTAAATTCAGACATGGAAATCCCTTTAGAAAGATGATAGACCCTTATACCACTGAAATTGACCTTTCAGATTGTGATTATATTTTAAGACACCAGTGGATGACCAAAGAAAAAGCTGCTCAACTTTACCCTGATAAGGATATACTTTCCCTTAAGGGAGGTGGGGAATCTCCATATTTCACTTACATGCGTCCACAAGAAGGCATACAGGACAGAGGAGCAAAGATAAATATTATTGAAAAATGGTACAGGGAATATGAAAAGAAAATTATTATTTTTGATGTAAACACATTGGATTCAAGAATATGGGATGGCCCCATGAAGAAACTGAAGGAAATCCAATCCCAACGGCCGGAGATGTTTCAGACATTAAAGATCATTGAAAGAAAGTTTCCAGTTATAAAACTCTATACTACATGTGAGGACACCCTAACGCTTTATGATGATATCGCTCCTGGCGGTTTAGATGTATATCCCTTTGTGCCTATTTTTGGTTTTTTTGACGCTTCTTATAACGATTGGTCTTGGAAACTTCAAGGAGTGGTGAGGGCATTAAAAGATATACAAAGAGAAGGGAATAAAAGACGGAGTCAAATAACAAATGCGATGATGTCAATGCCTCATGGCGGATGGTTAGTTGATAAGGCAGCGGTTGATGATCCTAGTTCTTTAACTGAAGCAGGCGGGTCTACAAAGGTGATTGAAAAAAATCCTAATAAATCAGTTGAACAACTTCCACAAGCGCAACTCCCGATGGGGTTAATCCAATTAGAGGAAATGTCTAATCGTGATATTTACGAAGTCGGCCCCAATGCAGACCTTCAGGGAGTGATGCAGGAGGCTAATGCCCCAGGTATTACTCTTCAGCTTAGAATGAAACAAGCAGTAATATCTTTAAAAGAGTTGGATGATAATTTAAGTTCTGCTAAAATAAGCATGGGACGGATTATGATGAAATTCATAAATCGGTATACTCCGTTAAAAATTACCAGAATAACAGGAAAACCAATACCTCAGAATTTTGAGCAATTAAAAAATACATCTTATTATGACTGTGTAGTGGATGAAGTATCAAATTCACCTACTTATAGGATGGCTAATTTCGCTTCGTTGGTGCAGCTTATTCAGCATGGATTCCAAGTTCCACAGGAGATGATGATTAGTACCAGTAATTTACCTGAAGAGCTTAAATCCCAATGGCTTCAAACTATTCAACAGCAAAATCAAGCGCAATCACAGGCTCAACAGGCTATGGTTCAAGCGCAAAAGGAAGAATTGGATATCAAAAAGGGCGAATTAGCTATCAAAGTTAGAAGATTACAATTAGAAGAGAAGGAACTTGAACTTAAATATAAACAAGCCAGCATACAATATCAAAACGACCAAGAGGATCGTGAGATAGAAGTATATAAAATGTTAGAAGGAGAGAAAAATGGAGAACCAAACGGATGAAACCACTGGTGTCGTCGACCAGGAACAGGGTGGAGAAACGGTGTCGCCTACCGATGCTGAAAAAGGATTGATCGAGGCTAAAATAGCCGAAACAAAACGTCGTCAAGCTGCTGAGGAAGAAAGGAACGCAGCATTACAACAGGTGGAGCTGCTTAGACAGCAAGTTCAATCTTCTCAGCCTCAGTATGAAGAGGATGACGTTTTGACGATTGGAGAATTTAAAAAATTTATGTCCAAAATGGATGAGGCTAATAAGCAAAAGGAGATTCTTGCAAGTGCCGAAAGAGCGAGAAGCAAATATGAGGATTTTGACGAAGTATATGAGTATGCTAAACAAATGGCAAATCAAACTCAATGGGCTATTATAGCAGCTTCAAATAATCCAGGGGAAGAGCTTTATGCTTTTGGGCAAAGACATCCTGATTTTAAAAAAAAGACGGATGCTAAAAAAACGTCAGAAACCATTGATAAGATTAATTCTAATCTGTCTCAACCTGCAACTTTATCACAGGCAGGTGGTAGTCCAGAAAAGTATCTGGACGAACTCCAGAAAATGGAAAAGATGACAGATGAGGAGATCCGTAAAATGGGAGATCAAGTTTTAGGATATTAAAATGGATATATTAGCAACAACTTCTACGCTGTCACCAGCGAATCAATATTTCTATGACAGGAATTTGCTTTCAATGGCGCAGCATTTGCTTTGTCACGAGCGTTTTGCTCAGATGAGGCCAATAGACACTAAAAGTGGGGACTATATTAAGTTCCATAGATATGTCATCCCCACAGCTTCTACAACTGCTTTAACTGAAGGCGTGAATCCGGCTGCCACTTCGGTAGTAAGGGAGTCTGTTACCAGTCTACTTAAAGAATATGGTGCATTTACTACGTTTTCCAGTAAGGTTGACCTGGTAAATCAGGACAAGGTTTTAGTAGACCTTGGTAGAGTTATGGGTAAACACGGTGCGTTGTCGATGGATACCGTTGCGCGTGATGTGTTTTTAGGCGGGACTTCGGTTTATTATGCCAATGCAGTTGCCGGAATGAGTTCAATCGTTACAGGAATATCTAATGATGATCTTGACAATATAGATAGATCGCTTTTGGATAATCGTGCGGATTATATATCGCAGATCGTTCCACCTGGGTCGGGGTATGGGTCATCCTCAGTTAGCAGGGCATGGTTTTGTATAGCTCATACTGACTGTAAAAAGGATATTAAAAATCTTACTGGTTTCATTCCAGTTAAAGATTATGCCAATCAAAATGACATACAAGAAGGCGAGGAAGGCGCAGTGGGAGAATTCAGGTTTATTCTGTCTACAAATGCCAAGAAATATGTAGATTCAGGCGGAGACGCTACAACTAATAGTTTAAAATACACTACAGCCGATTCAGCATGTGATGTATACCCTATTTTGATATTTGGTCAAGATGCAGTAGGTGCATGTCCGTTAAAAGGAAATGCCATGAGAAATATCATAAATCAGGTAGGGTCTGCCGGTGCAGCGGATGCTTTGCACAGATACGGGACTACTGGCTGGGCTGCTACTTCTACTTATGTTATCCTTAACGAGAGTTGGATGTACCGTTATTTAGTAGGTGTATCTGCCTAAAAGGAGGAGTAAAATGTTAGATCATTATGTACAAACTGGAACAGTAGTCGGCACTGGTGCTGCCATAAATGTAGATACAGGATTCGCTCCTTCAATGGTAGAGTTGTTTTGTTCAGAATCTTCTGTTAAAGGATTTTGGGATGATTCTTTAGAAGATGGGGAATTTCTTGTAACCGAGCTTTCAGAAGTAAGGTCGGGTGAAGTTCTTATTGGAAAACACACTCCGTTGATAGGGACGACTGATACACAATTGGCTAATACCAGATGTGTAGGGTATTTCGATGGTGCAGGTGCAACTGCTATAGAACTTGCAGCAACGGCTGCCGGAACAGCGTTTACAGCAACTACGCATGATATTACGGCCGGCAATTGGGCAAGTTATAAATTGACTATTCAAACAGGTGGCACTATAACTATAACAATGTCTGCCTCTGTGTACAGTACGGAAGCAGCTGCTATTGCAGCTTTAGCAGCCACACCTTCAAATGAAATAAGTCTTGGTTACATTACCGTTCAGGCTACGGCTGGGGCCATTTTTAATGCCACTACTGATGCCTTGGCAGGTGGATCAAGCGGAACTCCGGCTGCTGCTACTAATTATTATCCTGCGGTTGGAGTGGCTTCTGGTGGTATAACACCATATTCAACAAATTATTACGGTTTTACCATTGGTACAAGCGCATTGTTGAATGTGGTCGGTAGCCATATATTTTATAAGGCATATCGATAAGCTAAAGCTCCGTCCTTCTGGGCGGAGCTAAAGGAGTGATTTATGAAAATAACAAGTGGAGTAAGTCGGCGTCCAGCAGATATTGAGAAATTGTTAGATAGCGTTCTAACGGATTTGACATCGCTTAAAACAGCAGTTGATACCCATAAGACAGCGGTTGATGAAATAAAGGCTGATTTTAATTTGCTAAGGTCAAATATGATCAATTGTGCCCTGGATGCTTGCGGTCTGGCAGAAGGTACTAACGCTAATACTTTACAAACAGCAAATGCGATTGATTTTGTTATTGATGGTGTTGTATACACCAAGGCTGCCACTGATAATATTGCGATGACTGCCTGTGCTGAACAGGCGATATCAACATATTGCATGTATTTAGTAACCCTGGATGCAGCAGGTGCGCTTACAGTAACCAAAGGCACGGAGCTTGCTACTGATACGGCAGTTCTACCGTCAAGACCTGCGGATGAGGCGGTTATAGGAGCGTTTAAAATAGCTACTGATGGTTCAACTACGTTTACAAGCGGTACTACCGATTTGGGTGCAGCAGGAATTACTGAAACTTATTATGATTTAATGTTCGCTAATTCAGGCGCGGATGCTTCAACAGCGGTAGCAGCAGCAGACCCAACAGCAGTTGGGGCATTATCTACAATAACATGAGGTAAAACATGATAGATGTTACTAGTTACAGGAGAGTGAAGGCGAAGGTTTTTAATTTGCATCCTCTCGAAGAAAATAAAAAGGATATGGCATTCAATGTTAATGGAATACATATCGAATTAAAACATGGTGAAGAGGTTGAGCTTTTAGAGCCTGTTTTCAATGCGTTAAAAGACGCTAAACGAGAAGAACACGAATGGCGTACTATAGTGGATTGGACAACCGGCATAGCTCAACCAGTAGATACGGTAAAGACAATAAGTAATTATGAAGTTGTAAAACTTGGTGATTTTTATTGGCCAGAAGGCCACAAGCCAGCCGATGAACATGTAAACCCTTGGCCTATCCTTGAAAAAAAACAAGTAGAAGAATCTGAGGATTTAGTAGAAGATCCTTCAGTAGTAGAATCTAAAGACAAAAGGAAGAAATGAATTACGAATCGGTCTATGACACGATAATATTTTATGTGTATGGCGATAGCTCCCCACCTTCCAATACCTCAACTTTCTTGAAGGGCTCTGAAGGGCTAATCGCCAAAACACGCAAACAGCTACAGGAAAGGCATAATCTCTGGTTTATGGAGAAGTATGACACTATAACTATAGTGGATGGAACAGATACTTATTTGTTTAACGGTGTTATATTCGATGATAAATTCAAGGAGGAAATATCTTTGCAATATGACACTTCTGATGGATTAAGTATGCCTCTGGAAAAGCTGAAGCCTGGTGAGGGTGAGGATCTTTTCAGAGGCGATGATACATCGGAATACCCAGCTTATTATAGGATCGAATGGTCAAGCGGTTATAACCAACTACACTTATACCCTCCAGTCGGAGCTGATTCTACTCTCCATGTAAGGTACTATGCTTATTTAGATGATTTAAGTGATACAGTCGCCACATTTGATGCATACGAGGATCAATTGTCACTAGTCTCGCCATATTTAATAATTTATAGTGTTATTTCGTCATTATGTATGGCTCTTGATTATGGATCCAAAGCACAATATTTTACAGCTTTAGCTATACAGGAAGAGGATAGATTATTAACGATCAATTGGGATAAGTTATTTCAGGAAGATTGTGTTTATAAGGATATATAATGTTAAAAGATGTTTTTTTGCCTTCCATCCCAATAGATGACGATTTAGACAGCCAGAATTATCGTACATCAGTTCTTGAGGTTTTGAAAACCTTAAGGTCTGATGTTTATAATGAATTTGATACAAGCACATGGGCTGATGTTGTTTATGAGAACTCATGGGAGGATTATGGAACTTCGAGACATGGGGTTTCTTATATAAAAGATGCCTTTTCTTTTGTACGCTTTAGGGGTTCATGTAAAAACGGATCATCAGGTGTAGCCTTTACGTTGCCGTCCGGGTATAGACCTGAAAAGGAAATTTACACTTTCCTTGTGACTTCAGGCAATACGGCTGGTGTAATGGGTGTCGACACGGATGGCGTGGTGACTTTTTATAATTATTCTAACACATGGGTTTCTTTGGACGGGGTGAGCTTCCAGGTATGAAACACAAAATAATACCGTCATATAATAGTCTTTATAAAGATGTTCACGAAAGAGAATTGCCAGACAATCTTTTGCCTGATGGTGATAATATCATATTTGAAGATGGTAAAGTCAAAACACGGTGGGGATATGATTCTTTAGGCAGCAACCTTCCATTAACCGGAACGGTTATGTCGTTTTTGGAATTTAATAAACTAAGGTCTACGGATGAAAAATTATTAGCACTAACATCGTCTAATGGATATGTTTATACCGCTGGCGTTTGGGATGATATAACAGCTTTATATAATACAGGTACAGTCTCCAATAAGTGGGGTGCGGTTAGCGAATTTTCTGTTGCTGACCCTTCGCATTTGTCGGTTTGTGGTATTGACTCTACGCATATAGCAGTTGCTTATAACAGATCGTCTAATGGATATGTCAGAATAGCAACTATTAGTGATGATGCAATAAGCTCTTGGGGTGCTGAGAGTAATTTTAACACAGGATCAACTTTTAATAATTCAATTATTTTGATTGATTCCACACATCTAGGGGTAGCTTTTGAAGATTTCACTTCTGGTGACGGCATGTTTCGTATTTGTGAGTTTTCTGGTGAAACTGTCAGCTCTTGGGGCACGGCGAGTGTGTTCCATACAGGAGATACGAGTTGTGATTATATTACATGCGTATTAGTGGACTCTACTCATGCTGCTGTAGCTTTTCAAGATTATTCTGAATCTTCAGGTAAATTAGTAATTTGTGAGTTTTCAGGTACTACGATCAGCTCATGGGGCAGCGAGGGTACATTTTCCTCAGAGGCTTATTATTTTTCGTTATGCAAGATAGATGGAACTCATCTTGCAGTAGCCTATGCAACTGGCACGGTTGGCGAATCTCGTATTTGCACAATATCAGGTACTACGATCAGCTCATGGGGTACGGCAAGTCAATTCCTTGGCACGTTGCCTTTTGATATTAATATAGCTCTTCTTGACTCTACTCATATAGCAGTTGCCTATATGAATTTAATATACGATGGTGGTGAATTTCAAATAGCGACTATATCAGGAGAGTCCATTTCATCATGGGATAAAATAGGTAAATTTAATAATGACAGCTCAGGTACTTACATGGATAAATCCCTTGCAGTCATGGGAGACGATCTTATTGTGGGATATGAAACTGTCAGCGATGACCAGGGCATTATCAGGTTATTAGCCACACAAGGGACTACAGTGGATAGCTGGGGAACGGAGAGTGAATTTGGAAGTCATGCTTCTTATTATATGTCCTCTGTGTTGATAGACTCAACTCGAATAGCGGTTGCATATTTTTATCCGGCTGCTAACGAAGCCAAAATAAAAATTGGCACTTACGCAGGTGATACTATAACATCCTGGGGTGCGGAGAGTATATTTAATACAGTCGCGACAATGTCCATTTCGCTTGTGTTGATTGACTCTACTCATTTAGCAGTGGCTCATCAAAGTTCAGGCGGTGTAGGTAATTTGCGTATTTGCGAGTTTTCTGGTGAAACCGTTAGCTCTTGGGGTGACGTGAGCCAGTTTGCGGCTTCAGCTTCACAGATTTCACTTACGTTGATTGACTCTACTCATATGGGAGTAGCCTATAGTTGGACGGGGAATGGGAGTGTCAGGATTTGCGAATTCTCCGGAACTACCGTTAGCTCATGGGGTACAGTAAGTCAGTTTAATGCCGCTGTTTCTGAATATAATTCTTTAGTTTTAATTGACTCTACTCACTTGGGAGTAACATATCGTGATACTGGGAACTCTAATTATGGCACGATCCGTGTGTGTACTTTCTCCGGAACTACCGTTAGCTCCTGGGGTGCGGAGAGTGTATTTAATTCAGCCGATACGACTTACATTAAGTCTGCAAAAACTGATACGAATTATTTAGCCATTGCTTACAGGAATGTTACGGATGGTTGTTGTACTGTTAGCGTTGCTGAAATATCAGGCGAAACAGCCACATGCAGTTCTCCGCTTATATTCGGTAGCATAGGAACTATAGACCATATAAATTTAGCTACAATAGATAAAAATCATATAGCGGTTGTTTACAGAAGCACTTCCCAGCTTGATTTGAGGATAGCGACTATTTCATCTATGGAAGTATTGTTATGTGAGGAGATTAGTATAGCTGCTAGTGCAACTTCTTATTACAATTGTGTTATATTATTAGACTCCACACATTTAGCAGTAATTTATCAGGATGCTGATGATTCTCATTATGGGAAAGCTAAAATTTGCAATTTGACACGGGAAACAAATAATTATGCTTTCTCGGAAGCCGTTTTCGCTGCTGATAGTTTTTATGTTAATTTAGCCAAAATAGATTCTGATAGAGTAGTCGTGATATTTAGAGAGGGTGTCGGCAACACGGGACAGGCAAGAATCCGTAACCTTAAAATAATTGAAGGATCTGGAACGACATGGAATTCTAACTGGATTAATGATTTATATTATATGAAATTCAATACTGATGAACTGGACGGTGATGCTACTCCGATGGAATGGTTTCTTATACATGATATTACAAGTAATACTATTTTAGAACTTAGCAATAATGCTACAATTATTGACGGATCAGATTATATAATTGACTTATCTTTTAATAGCACAGAAACAAACTATTTCGACTCAACGAGTACGATCGAAGGACTTGGTGGATCAGATGATAATTGGGCTATAATCACCAATGGCATTGATCCGGTTTTAAAGTATACAGGAACAGGAAGATTTGATATAATAGAGGGCGAGCCTCCATTGGCAAGATACTGTATTTCGTATCATGGATTTTTAATGTTGGGATGGTGTATCGTAAGTGGCAACAACCTTCCACAATCGGTATATTGGTGCAACAGGGGTGAGCCTGAACAATGGTCAACCGGTTCAGCAAGTTATATAGATTTGTTGGAAGGTGATGACTGGATCACAGGCATGGAAATGCTTAAACAACGAATGTTTGTTTTTAAAGAAAACAGCATCGTCGAATGCCAATATACAGGTTTGGTAGCTCCTGCGTTTTCATTCATTGAGGATAGAATAAAAGGAATAGGAGCTATATCCGGGCTTTCTATCAAAAATCTTGGAGAATCTATATTTTTCTTAGGTGAAGATAATATTTATGAATTTAACGGATTTCAGGTAAACCCAATTGGAAAGCCTATTATAAAAGACTTATTGTCGAACCTCAATACTGATTATTTGCATAAAGCATTCGCAAAGGTTATACCGTATAAAAATCTGTATTGTTTATCAATTGTATCGAAAAGTGCTACTAATCCTGATATGACTTATGTTTATAATTATATCAATAAATCATGGTCATTGTGGAGTTACGCAGATTTCATTACAGCAGCGGGTCAATATGGGAACAATATTGTATTAGGAGACAATAGTGGATACGTCTATCAAATGGATTACACAGATGATGATGACAATGGTTCTAATATTAGTTCTTTTTTCGAGACAAAAGATTATACATTAAATGATAATGTTTTTAGATTATTGCAGAATTTGATAACGGCAGAGCAGTCTACAGGGATTCTATCTATATCATGCTCTACTGATTTTGGGGATACATGGAGCAACCCGATTCTTGTTGATATGAATAGTCCTTTATCGATATATAAACATAAGTTAAATTGGAATAAAAGATGCGAAAGGATAAGATTTAAAATAGAGAATGTAAGTGGTTCAAGATTTTTTGTAGAAGAATTCAAGATCGGCTTTCAGGATGCCGGAATCAATTATTAGGGGGATATCATGGGATTTTTTGATGATTTACTTTTCGGAAGTACAGAAACACAGCAATTGCCAACAATGAATCCTGCTCAAATTTATGGATTTCAACATGCTTTAAATACTATCATGGGCCAAATGGGGCAACCCCAAACGCAATTAGATTATGCTCAATATGGAAGGCCTGGGCAATATAATTTCGCTGGTATGGGAGACCCTACTCAATCAGAATTTTATAACAGCATGGGTCAATCTATTCAGGATTTATTATCCGGTAGACCGGCCTTTGAAATTGATCCGGCTCAAACGGAACAATATTATCAAGATGTAATAAGGTCTCCGATGGAGCAGCAATATGAAGATGCAAGAACAGCAGCCTTAGCAAAGATGGGCAGTCTTCATTCAGGAGAGAGGGGACGTTATGAAATGGAATCAAGGACAGATTTAGCGAGAGACCTATCAAGAGAGAGAGCGAATCTATTTTATCAAGACGAACAGGCTAAACGGCAGGCTGAGATGATGGGAAGGCAGCTTCAGGGAATGGGACTTCAATATGGGATGGGAATGACAGGCCAGATGCAGGATTATGCCAGACTTTTAGCTCAACAGCAAATGGGGCAAAATCAAGCTAATTTAAATTATGCAAATCTTTTGGGTCAACAGCAAATGGGGCAATATGGAATCAACCAGGCCCCGTTACAAAATTTAATGCAATTATTGGGTCTCCAGACTCAGGAAAATATAGTTAGCCAATATCCGTCATTAATAGGCACTCTAGGCCAACTTGGGACTGGCGCTGGCATGACGATGATGGGCGTTGGGGCAATGGGGTAGGTGCATAATGGCAACAGTAATATATAAAAGAGGGCCTGATTTTTCAGGATTAATGCAAGGCATTAGATTGATGAATGAACTCAATATGCAGCGTAAATATGAACGGATGCGGCAGGAATACGGCACGGAGGCCGAAGCTGTAACCGAGGATGTGCTTTCTCAAATAGAAAGAGGCAGGGAGGCTCCTGTCACGATAGGAACACCGTCAAGATGGGATTTCAACAAAGGCGAATTTCAGCCTTCAAGATTGCTTGACGTTCGTCAAACGACTGTTCCCACAGGAGAGCCTTTGTCGTATCCTGAACGTATGAGCCTGGAAGATGAATACGCAAAAAGACTTACGGCTTTGGGTGCTAAGTACCCACGAGAGATGAGAATATCTCCTGAAGGTATGATGTCGAGACTATCTCCACCTGGTGGTGCGGGTAGGAGATGGAAGCCTATGCCTTTGCGTAATAAAATAACAGGCAACATTATTGAGGGCGTGGATGAACTCAAAAATTATATATCAAACGCTAAGGGAATACCTAAAGGTGAGCGTGATATTAAAAACTGGACACCTATAAGCACTGAGCCTACTCCTTCCATGTTGGGGGCATTGGGTAGAGAAGCTAAGGAATATCGATATATGGATCCTGAGCGATACGAGGCGATTCAAAAGGAGAGAGAGCAACTTAAAAAATCTCCACGTCAACTCAAGGAAGAAAAGCAAGCTGAAATAAAACAGACAAAAATGAATATCGAATATTCAGCACGAAAAGCTGGTTACGAAAACGTGGAAACCTATTTGCGTATACACTTAGGTTTGACTCCGCAGCAGATAAGGTCTGCGGGTTATGATCCTAAAAAAATTAAATCAAAAATTAAGCATGGCGTTAAAACAAAAAGACCTTTCTAATGAAATGGCAAGAAGTAATAAAAACAAAAGAATACCGTACAGCAAGTCCAGAGACAAGACTGCAATGGCGTGATGAGTATTTTGAAGAGATTGTTGTTCCTCAAATAGAAAAAAACGAGATAGAATTATGGCGCAAAGATTTTTATGCTCATGCCGAAAAATTAGACCCTAAGCTGTCAACTACTATTCCTCAATCAATATTACAGGCATCTACCGATCTAACATCTCCGAAACCTTTAGTCAGCCACCATGAAGGCAAGACTGTTTTAAGCAAAAAAGAATACCATGATTATATTAAGACTTTGCCTTTCGAGGAAAGAGTGTCTCATATTTCAAAATTAGACGATGTGCCTTCGTCACTTACTGAAGGATTGACTCCTGAGCAAAAAATTGCTATCGATCTCGCCAAGGGGGCTGCACGTCCTCCGCCTATTGATCCTGTGGTTGATTTGGTAATGGGTGCTGGTTTCGGGGCCAAAACGGCAGCCAAAATGGGTAAACCTATTTTCAGAGAAGCAGCAAAAGAGGCTTTCGAGACTGCTACTTTCGGGGTTCCATCATTAGCCAAGGGGGCTAAAAAACTCTTCACAAAACCATCTTCTCTTGTTGAACAAGTAGCAACATTGACAGATGATGAATCATTAAAACAAATAATGAGGAGCCATAAGCAGGAAAAACAAATAGCCAAAACAATTAGTAAAAAAACTCTCCATGATAGATATGGAGCCTTCGGAACTCGTTGGTGGGATAGGCGTAAGAAAATTAAAGATGCTCTTGATGGAGGGCCATATCAGGCAGACGATGTGTTGACAGACCTTATTCTTGCTGATGGGGCATCAAATGCTGCGGTTGAAGCTATTAAAAAACAAGATAAACAAATTTTTAAAGGATTAAGTAAAGCTGACAAGGAAGACCTAGGGTTCATAAGAGAGAATCTAAGAGAAATTGAACTAGGCAAAAGAGGATTAAAAACAAGGGTAGAAATCGATGCTGCGGATAGATATTTAAAAGAAATGGAACAGGTCGATCCTCTTAAATTTCAAAAACTCATGGCGACTTCAGGATCAATCCAACAAAAGTATAGAGAGCATCTTGATATGCTTTTGGAACATGAACTAATTGATAAACAGGCTTATGGGTTACTTTTGGATAAAGGTTCGCATTATGAGCCAAGGAAAATACTTGAAGAATTAGACCCTCCGCATACGGAGACTATAGGTGGCAAAAAAATTAATGTTGGATCAAGTGGTTTAGAGTATCTTAAAACTGGATCAGAAAAGGCCAAGGTGGTGGATACTCAGTCATTGCTCAACGAACAAACAGCAAGGATCTATACGAGAGTATTTAAACAGAAAGCCTTATTGTCTTTGGATAAACTTGCAAGAGAAGTGCCGGATAATGGTGTAGTATCTGTATTTACTCAGACTCATCCGCCAAGGGGTTATGCTACGGTAGACATGATGAAAAAAGGTAAACCTCAAAAACTTCTTATGAAAGAAGAATTAGCGGATCAATGGAAAGGCTTAGACCCTGCTTTGCAAAACTCTTTGGGCACGGCTATTAGCTGGGTGTCTGGCACACGGCCATTAAAAATAGCCGCGACTGGCCCTGCTAATCCTTTTTATTTCCTTGTGAATGTACCTAAAGATTTTGGTTATATGTATATGAGGGATACAAAGGCTTATTCTTCACATTTTCCTGTGTTCGTGGCTCAAATGGGGAGTGATTATTTAAGGACTCTTAAAAATTTTAAAACTAAAAAAGCTGAATATCTTAAATTGGGTGGTGGCTTCGAGACTTTATCTCATCAGGGGAGAATGTTCAAAAAACATTTTGAAAAAGCTCAAGATACTTTAGCTGTATTGAATGACGCTTCTGAGTATTTAACCAGAATTTCTTATGCGGATAGATTGGTTAGAAATGGATATACAGAAAAACAGGCTGTAGCTATAGCTAAAGATGCTCTTAATTGGAGTGATTTTGGAACTTCAGGTAAGGCTATCGACCAGGCAGTGGCTTATTTCAATGCAGGGGTACAGGGCTCGAGAGGACTGCTTCGATCAATAAAAGAAAGTCCTAAACAATTTGCTGTAAAATTATCCAGTCTTGCTTCTGTAGCCGGTGGGATGTATGCATACAATAGGTCAATGGAAGGATGGGATCAAGTTTCAGATCACATGAAAAAAAACTATTGGATTGTAATGACACCATTTGCTACGACCGATGATGACGGCAACAAAAGATGGCGTTATTTATCCATTCCTAAAGATCAAAGCCAACGGGTATTCGCTTCCATATTCGATGATATTTACAAATGGGTTGATACTGGGAAAGCTGATTTTGGTAATACTGTAGACTCTATGCCAGATTTGTTTAATTTTTTGCCTACTGGTAAAAATGTAATTTCACAATTCCCGCCTCTGATAAGGGGGATCATGGGGTATGCGGCTAATTATGATTATTGGAGAGACAGGGAGATATCAGGGATAGACCCATTGGTTAAGCCTGAAGAGCATTACGACAAAACCACTCCGGAGCAATATATAGCACTAGGCAGATTGTTTGATATGAATCCTAAAAAATTACAGTATGTAACTGAGCAATTTCTTACTTCCAATAATCCTATTGTAGATTTTTTGGGAGGTGGAATTGATAAAATATTTTCAATATTATCTGAACCAGATCGAGAAAGAGCATCACAGGATTTCCAAAAAATGATACCTGGCATTAACAGATATCTTAGATTAACTGACCCTAAAACCCTTTATAGGGAAGAACATAAAGAGATCAAAACAGAAGAGGCCACAACTGTCCATAAACAGAAAAGAAAACTCAAAAGGCTTATTAGTAAAAAGAATTTAGATAATATTCGAGACTGGATAGGCACTCAGCCTCCAACGGATAGAGAAAATCTTTGGAAAGCATACGAAGTACATCAAATCAAGAAAATGAAACCTGATGACAAAAAATGGTGGTTGGATATTTTATACACCCACAATCCACGATCTCAAGCCAAAATGTTCCATTTGAAATGGAAACAAAGTGATCCATCCAAACAAAAATCCCTCATGTGGCAAGCCGACCAATATCTTGGTGAAAGATTCTGGCAAGAATTTGGGCTTCTTATGAAAAACCAATAAATATTCCCCTAAAATATATTTTTTTGTTGACAAATTATTTCAATGTGCTACATTGTATATAGTTGTATTACTTTATTAGGAGGGTTAAGATGACGATATATGATAAGATTATTTGGTTTATGTTAGGCAAGGCGGAGAAGGTAAAAGAGATATGTGATGTTGAGTATTTTACAAATGATGATATTGAATATATTAGGGCAATGGACAAGGATAAGTTAGAGCTTGTTTGGGATATGATTAAGTATTATGTTGATGATTTTAAGTATGGGTTTGGATGTCATACATGTCCCTTTTGTATTTATTGTAGTATTTATCACGATGGATGTATTTTTAAGATTCTTTGTATCTTATGCCCTTACGGAAAGGTGCATGGGGTTTGTGATGATGATGATTCTGATTTTCGAAAGATAATCAATTCAAAGAATTTTTCTCACAGTATGGTTACTAATGAATTTTACAAAGGCCTTATTCAAGAGATAGAAAACTATTAGGAGGGAACGATGAGAGATGTAATTTCAATAAGGATAGGTGATG
>AZIF01000106.1_pt1 | contig 17799 bp, 20 predicted proteins | sample 359031 | NCBI WGS metagenome assembly AZIF01 (sample SAMN02429710, study PRJNA222658) | marine sediment metagenome | biome: Sediment sample; isolation source: sample MGS-PRI from oil contaminated site at the harbour of Priolo Gargallo... | place: Italy: Priolo | collected 2011-03-08 | depth 6 m m
TATTGATTGTATACCATGTACATATCCTCCAGAATTCCTTTTCTGCTCGAATCTATTTAACGCTATTTCAAATCTATCCATATTTTATCGTTTCATCATAAATCACATGAATTTATAAGTGATTTTTTGTTTTTAGCTCATATGTGAAAGTATTTCCTTAAAAAAGAAGATATTCCTGGAAGAGAAATTGAAAAAATAGCAAAAAAGAGGATAAGAGGAAAAGAGTTGAGAAGATATGTGAGATCACATATCAATGGTCACACCAGCATATAACAGAGATGCATATAGCGCGTTCTGTATCAGATATACAGACCTGTGGGATCGATTTTCTCTCTCAGTAGAGTCAGTTCTTTATCTGTGGGAGGAGGATTTGTATCCACCGTATCGGGGATAATCAATTCAAATCCTGTATTTTCCTTCACCTGTTCTACAGTCACTCCTGGATTCAGTGCCAGCAGAGTCATGCGTTTTGTTTGTTCATCAAATCCCATGAGGGCAAGATCACTGACCACCCGGTAGGGGCCTGTTCCCGGGGGGAGTCCTGCTGCTTCCCGTGCTCCTGGGCCTGTAAGGTATCCTGGAGTGGTGATAAAATCCACCTTTTCCACAAATTTAGTGATCCCGTGTTTCATGATAGCTATAGTTCTCCAGATCAAAGATCCAATATCATTGGCTCCCCCCGATCCAGGGAATCGCACCTTGGGCAGGGCGTGATCACCGATCACCGTGGAATTTAAATTACCATAGGGATCAATCTGAGCTCCACCCACAAACCCATACATAATCAGTCCCCGCTGGGCTGCTTCCATGACATCACAGATACTGGATGCGGCCAGAGCCCGGTAAAACGTGCGGGACCCTCCGACTCCCAGAGGGAGGTCTTCCAGCTGTGCTCCCGTTCCCCCAAATTCGAAAACAGGCATCAGATTGGGTGCATGGGTTTTTTGCGCCAGTGCTGCTGCCAGCATGGGGATACCAGTCCCGATGAAGGCACTGGTCCGATCTTCCATCTGACGGGATGCGATACAAATGAGCAATTCATTCTGATTGTATTCCATTCTGTCACCTCCCTTTGGCCATTCCTTTTATGGAATCTAACTTGTCTTTTCCCACCCGATCCAGATACTCAGTATGAGAGTCACAGTCCCAGATCCATTTCTGCAGGTATTCCTGGGTGGTTTCTTCCGATTTTGAAGCCTTCACATACCAGGAGAGGTGCTCTTCATCCCTCCAGTAATAAAAAGGCATCTCACCGGGATGAGATCCAAAGGGTGCTTCCACCACCGCATCCACCAGGTACCAGGGTATGAGGGTTTTCTCAGGATATTTCCTGATCTCTTCTGTGGGAATGATTTCTTCTGCCGATACGATCAATCGACGGGAAGCCCGTGCCAGCTCAAAGGCAAATCCGGAAATTCCATCGATCTGGCAGTTACCATATTTATCGGCCCTGCTCACATGGATAATACCCACATCCAGCATGGTGGCAGGGAGTAAACACACCTTCTCGCCGGTGAAAGGACACTTCACCACCTTCGCTGCGCTGTGGGTGAAGGTATCTGTACCCATCATCACCCGGACCGGTAAAAAGGGTACACCCAGAGCAGCAGCCTTTAACCGCCAGGCTAATGCTGCATTACTCCATTCATTGATCTGCAATTTCCCCGATTGAGCTGCACGCCGCAATACTGAGGATAATCCATACACTTCATATCCCAGATAGGTGAGATCGATTTTATCTACCAGTCCAGCCGCAATGAGGATATCCACCTCCATGATTCCCTGTCCTGCAACCTGCAGATGCTTCTTTTTCTGACGCACAATTTCCCGGGCGATGGACATGGGACACCGGACAAATCCATATAATTCTGTGCCAATATAGTCATTATCATGGACATATTTTTTCACTGCATCATGTTCTGACATCAGCTTGGATTCCAGTGCCCAGGATTTGTGTTCTCGCATCCATTCCCGGTCTTCATTCATTCGTGGGGGGAGAAATAACTCGCCCTGACCCGATTCTACTACTTCCATCAGCTTCACCTTTACACATAGATTCAATACACAATAGTGTGATTGTGTACCATTTAGATTTTAAAAGGTTATGTATGTCAAGAGAGGAAAATGCCTTTTTTCTTTAATTCTTTTCCTCTTTTATGAAAGTTAGAAAAAGATAGAATACCCAAACCCATACAAAAGGGTGAATATCATAAGTAACATTTTTATTTGTATTTCACTTAATAGAAAAATGCACCATGAAATTGCTGGGGAACTGTCTCAATGGTTGAAGGTAATTTTACATGAAGAACGGATCCGTGCAGATGCTGCCTACCTGCTGTGTCGAAGCGGTGACATCACCTTGGAAGAAGAAAATATGTTTTCAGGAACAGGGTGGCTGATCTTTACAGCACAGGGAAAGATAAAGGAATTTTTCCTGGATGATGCTGAGACCATTATTATTTCAAAGCACAGCCTGCTGGCATCTCACAGTACTGTTGGACAGGAAGATCTCTCCACACAGTATCTTCCTCTGGTGAAGGTATCTGGCCCGGGGAGCATATTTATTGCAGGGAAAGGTGATTTCGTTGAGTTTTTTCTGGAGGAGGAAGAAACAACCGAAGTGAGAACATCCAGTTTAATTGCGGTAGATACTACCGTGTCCTTTCACATGGGCAGTCAGTTTTCAACACTCACAGGTCCCGGTGCAGTCATTCTGAGCAGCATTCTAGACATGGAAAAAAAACCAGAACCCTCTCAGACAGAATTCTCTCTTTTTGATCAGTTATGATTCGAACCCTGGCTAAACAGTATGGATACAAACAGGAGACAATCCGCAGGTACATGGACCTATTCGGAGATGATACTCCCTTTCTCCTACAGGCCAACGATGCAGAGCCTCCTCTGCATATCAGGACAAATACCCTGAAAATTTCTCCTGGAGAGATGGGAAATCGATTGCGAAAGCGGGGAATCGACCTGGAAGAATCAGCATATGGATTCCAGGTGATGTCCACTCCCTTTTCCATCACCTCTACCCCCGAATATTTACTGGGATATTTCTATGTCCAGGGAATAGCAGAAATGCACATTGCCCCTCTGCTCAGACCTGAATCGCATGAGGTGGTAATAGACATGTGTGCAGCACCAGGAGGGAAAACTACTCACCTTGCCCAGTTGATGAATAATGACGGGGTCATCCTGGCTTTTGATGTCAATAAAAATAAAATTAAGGCCTTAAAGTCTCATATTCACCGTCTGGGTATTACGAACACCATCATTTTTACTATGAGTGCATTAAATTGCACCTACCACTGTTCCCGTATTCTTCTGGATGCACCCTGCACCGGATCGGGGATCATACGAAAGGATCCCACCCGGAAATATTCACGGGATTCTACAGACATTACATTCTGTTCACAGCTGCAAAAAGACCTGCTCAGCAGGGGTGTGGCTAACCTGCAGCCAGGGGGCACCCTCCTCTATTCCACCTGCAGCCTGGAACCAGAGGAAAATGAAATGGTCATCCACTGGGCACTCACCCATCTCCCGGTGGAGATGGAACCCATAGAATTCACCGTGGGAGGCATTGCCGCAGTGGAAGGATTTACTGCACCCTTTGGAGAATCCCTCCATCCCCACATCACATGTACCCGGAGGACCCTTCCCCATATTCATGATAGTAATGGGATGTTTGCAGCAAAACTCAGGAAAAAATCAGTATGAGGATCCCTCAAAAATAGGGCACTGAAACCATGTCATACATAGGCTGTGAGCAGTAACCAGGTTTTTAAGGCATGGTCACCGAACAGGAGCATGTATGAAGCAGGTCTCATCTACAGTATTATTGCGGGTTTCATGAGTATCTGTTTACTTTTTTATGCTTTAAAGAAAGAGGATGAGCACTATTTTCTTTTTTCCCTCATGTTTCTCATCATTTCCTGGAGCGGTATTGAATGGACCCTCTGGTTGAGAGGCTATAATTTATTTGAAATGGTATTTGTACCTATTGTGCCCCTGGCCAGCTACTTTGTAGGATGGACCCTCTTTGTAATATATATTGCAGAACGACATTTCAAGAGAAGAGATTGGATTGCCTTTCTACTGGTCCTGGTGTTCTTTATCTGGATTTCCACCTTCTGTATGAATTGCCTGGTGACATAGATTACAGTATTTTCTCCAGTTCGGATAGAATGGCAGATACAACCTTATTATAATTACGGGAAGCATCGATTCTTATCCAGTTGTCTGTTAAAAATTTTTGATTGAGCAATACATAATACATGTCATTGACATTTTTCAAGAAAGATATGTCTGTTTCATGACGATCTAAATTATTTTTCTGCTTTTTTTTTCTCATCTTTCCTATTTCAGGATCCACATCCAGGAAAAAAATAATATCGGGTGGTAAGAATGTGAAAATTTCCGTAAATGCACGTGCCTGTTCCAGAGGGAACCCCCGGGCACATTGAAAGGCCAAGGTGGATGGTATATAGCGATCTGAAAGTATCCAGGCATGCTCTATACTTTTTTTCATATCATGCTGATCCTTGATGATGTCGGTAGCGTAGGTGAGGAATTGCGTGCAAACATCAAGTTCTCTCTGACCCGAGAGGAAGGCATGAATGATGGTTCCCCATGGACTGGTATAATCAGGATATTCAAAGCGCCGTACTGGATACCCTTTCTCCATGAGAAATGTTGCAATGTGAGTACACATGGACCTCTTTCCAGATCCGTCGATACCTTCAAGGACAATGAACTTGCCTTTCATACACTACACTTTTCAGTTCTGTAATAAGGGTTTCCCTTTTTCAGCAGGTACCCCGGTATTCATTCTCATAAAGTATGTTATTTTTTTCTTCATTTTTATATTTTATTATTTTTCAAGAATTTCATCTATTTTAATATTTACTAATTTCTATAATTCCTGATTTTTCAGAATTTTTTTCCGAAAAACTTATAAATCAATATCATATTGAAGCCAGTATCTCTGTTCGCCTATCACTGTAGTAAAAGAAAGACAGCATAGTATATTTCAAGGATTTGGTGATAATAATGGGTAAGATTTCCCAAGAAAAAAGAATGAGAAGTTATTTCAAGATATATGAGCAAATATTCCATCAGCCCACCCTGTCCCTCTATGATATCTCAGAAAAAACACATATCTCACGGAACACAGTATCCTCATATCTCCATGATATGTATGATGACGGCATGCTGATGGGTCCTCAGATCAGACTGATTCCCACAACTAATTACCGGGAATATGTCTATCTGCTCAGGTTCAAGAATCCTTTTCAGGTGTTCGAGGGATTGAGAGGATTCCCCCATATCCTGTATCATGCCATGACCTTTGGTGACTGGAACATCATGGCAATTACAAATAGACTGCTGGATTTTTCTCAGCTGGTGGGATTTGAATCAGTGGTCAGGCAGGGAAGGAGAGGATACACCTACACTCCCAAGGTACAGCATCTCACCTGGGAGCACGCAGTAAAAAAAGCCGATACATACGTGCTGGATTTTTCTCCGCAGCGTGAGGAATATTCATCCCGAAGAATAGGACCACCTCTCACCTGGCGAAGAAAGGAATGGGCTCTCTATCATGCTTTTAAAATGAATATACGGAAAAAGGCCACTCCCATCCTGAGAAAGCTCAGGATTCGATATGAGACCTATAGCAGGTGGATGGAAACATTAAAAGTTCATACCACAGTTCATATAGGATATTATCCGGATGGATATGAAAAATACCTGTCATATTGCTTTCTCCTTTCTTCAGATTATGAAGAATCGGTGCATACGATTTTCTCCTTCTTACCTTCCACACCCTACATAATTGAATATGGTAATCACCTGCTGGTATTTGCCAATGTCATTTCTTCGAAAATTTCACGGAATCTCTTCTGCACACTCTATGATATGAAAAGAAAAGGAATAATAAAAGGATGTAATCAAGCTGTCGTTGTATTTCACTGTGTCCACTGATCAACAGGGCCAGCCAGCGCCACCGCCAATTCCTCCATCATCACCACCCCCCAGGGGAGTGATGCCGGTGCCGGAATCATGGGGACAGGGAAATTCAGTGTCGGGGACTGCAGTATCTGCCAGGACCACTGAAATTCCTCCCACCATGAGGAAACAGGCAATGAGCAGGCATATGATTTTTTTCATTTTTCATTCACCTCGTTTTTACTCTACACTATCCATTTAAAAGCTTTTCTATCAAATAATGTAATAATGTTGCAATAAATAGAAAAATATTTGTCTATTTTTCCATATGCAGAAAATGCATGGAAAATGTGTGCAATGATTCCTCCAAAAAGGTTTAAAAAGGTGCTCCTGAAACGGGAGGCATGCATGAAGCGTATCTCCTGGATGTGGATGGCACACTGGTTACCATGGAACTTGATTTTGCGAAGATCAAACAGGAAATCCACCATATTCTCATCGATCATGGGATTCCCTCAACTATTTTGAACGGAAACATGTCGGTGCTGGAAACCATACAAATGGGGGTGGAATACCTCAGGGATCTATCTCTGGATTGGGAACAGTTGCAGAGGGAAGCAGAAACGCACCTGGAACAGAGCGAGCTTTCAGCAGCATCCCGGGCACACCCCATCCCTGGAGCAGAGGATATCTTACAATTACTCCATGAGAAACAGATAAAAATAGGGGTCATAACCAGGAACAATAGAAAAGTGGTCATGCAGGTATTGAAAAAGAGTGGATTGGCCGGATATGTGGATGTTGTTCTGGCCAGAGACGATGTGGAGAAGGTAAAACCCCATCCCAATCATGTACTCACTGCTATACAGGCTCTCAACACGGTGCCTGAGAAAACTGTGGTAGTGGGTGATCATCATTACGAGATCTGGGCTGGAAACGAAGTGGGATGCTATACCATAGGCGTGCTCACTGGATCGGGAACCAGAGAAACGTTAAAGAGTGCAGATTTGATAATTGATTCTATACAGGATTTGAAAGCATTCATTTTACAGGAACAATAATGGGATCACATTTTCCATAGAGCGTGTATTTTCCACGAAGATAATACTGTCCGGTGAGAGCAGCAGCAGCTGCATCCAGTTCATGGATTGACCCGGGGAGCGTGGAAAATCCATAGATTCTGAGATCCTCCGGAGCGTGTATTCCCAGCCTGTGTTTGGAGGCATGGGGATATACCTCGATCAGTAGTGGAGAGAGATGAGATTTCAACTGTATCCCTCTCTGAGCCAGCTTCTGCATCCCTTTAAAGGTGAGAGGAAGGAGGGGATATTCTGTGCGCAAGTGAGCATCCCCATCCCTGAACGGTTGACCAGTATAGGAGAGTGGAGCATCTACAGCCACCAGAGAAGGAGCAGTAGACTGCACAAGGGCACAGATGTCTCTATCTGTGTAGAGTGTATGAAAGCGTTGGGTAGTATCTAACAGGCAGATGCCTGTCGGTCGGGATTCAGTTCCTGCCAGGTCTATTCCACATATCAGAGACATTCTGGTTCACTCCTCACTGTGTTGCCAACCTGTATATATGAGGTGGCAGGATCAGGATTCATAATCATGGGGATTCACCATGTCACAGATTTACAGATTGAAGTGTCATGTGCATTTTCTGATGTGGTTGTTTCATTTTCTCTATTAATTGGCGATTTATATCTCTGGCTGCTTTATCAGCATCGATGAGCAGTGTTCTGGGGCAGATATAGGAACTTTTACGCAGTATGATAGTAGTTTCATCACGGAAACCGAGATCCGGGTGGATGAACCCGGTGATGGTATCTTCAATACCCTCAACAGAAAGATGAACCTGGACAGAGCACCCTCTCAGAGGAAGAAGTTCTTCGCGGAGGTCTGCGAGCCCGTGGGATGATTTTACTCCTATAATACAATCTCCCCGTGGGGTGAGATGTTTTTCTCTGGTAATTTCCAGGGTGGTGGCATGGGTGCCCAGAATATGTTTATGACCGTAGGCTGTGATTTCCATGAAATTCAATACAGGTAAAGGTTTAAATTTATTAGCTCGTTTACCGGCATGTGATACGGTTGGCCACTCTCGAAGACGAATCTTCTATTACATCCTTATGCACCATGATCAATGAAGAGGATTATGTGCTGGAGCACATCCACCGATGGATACTCTGCGGTGAAGTCTACCTGTATGAGAGAGATGCAATTCTGGGAATGATCAGGTTACTGTACTCACGGGATGGGAAAGCACACCTGGGAGCCATCAGGGTACACCCAGCATGCAGGCGACAGGGAATTGGAACCCAGCTTACAGATTACTGTATCAGGATATGTGGCACCGACACGGTGAGATTGTCCATCATGAACAATCCTCCTTCCCAGAGGTTAGCTGAAAAGCGTGGATTCATTCCTGTGGCTACCTTTACCTTACTGGAGCTCCAGCAGGAAATCTCAAAAACGGGACCCTGTGCGTGTGGGTCATTATCTCCTCAAAAAGCCCTTTCCCGGTTCCAAGCTTCTCCTCAGGGTTTAAAGAATCACAGCTTACTTTCCAGCAGTTTCACCTTTTATCACCCTTCTATCTCCATCCTCCAGGACCTCTGTATACTGGCTCATGGGGAGAACATGGCAATTCTGGATTATGATATAGATGAAGCTGTTACTCGCTCTGTTCAGATAGCCTTTTGCGATGCAGATTTCCACCTCATTCAGTGTATTCTGGGAGAAGCTGTCCGCACCAAATGTGAAGAAATCTGGGCCATACTCTATAAGGGTTCTGAGGTGATCCCCCTGCTCACAGAGTATGGATTCGAATTGCAGGAATGGGCGGAAACTATTACTGTCTATGAAGTGAGTACGATATCCAGAAATTGAAATGAATTGAAGGGTGCTGGGTACATTTTGTACCTGAAGCTCTCGTAAGACAGTGAATCACAAGAACAGGAATCAAGAAATTTGTGCAGAAAATCTTATAAAGAAAAACGCCCCTACCACTATGAGGTGAATACAGTGGGATTCGTCTCCAAATGTTTTGATGATGTACACGAGATTTTAGGAATTAAAGTAGAACCTGGATCAGAAGATATTATCCTGAAAGAATTGAGGAAATCCCCGGGGGTGGCTGCAGTCTATACGTCTCTGGGTGAATTTGATATTATTGTGCTCCTCACCATTCAGGATTCACAGGATTTAACTGAATTTGTCATAGAAAAAGTCCGAAACATGAAGGGTGTCATAGATACAAAAACTACATTAATTAAAAAGTGAGGGAGAATGTGTCTGAAGTAGCATTGGTGGAAATCAGAGCTGAAGATGTACAGAAAGTACTGGATCATTTAGCAGCAGAGCATTTTGTGGTTGCACAGTATGAACTTCTGGGACGCTATAATCTGGGAGTCATCATTGAGGTCAAAGACAAGCAACTTCTCTTCGATGTGGTCATCAGCAATATCAGAAAAATTCCGGGAGTGCAGGAAACACGGACACATCTCATTCAAGATGGAGTAGTCCTCTAATATACGAGTAACGGGGAGTTATTCTCGATAGAGAAGCTCGGATGATTTTCTGTAGGTGAGAATAATATCCAGGACTTCATTGGCAGGGAGAGAGGACAGCTCAATAATTTCTCTAATAGTTCTTTTTCCATCGATATGTTTGAGTACCTCCCGTGAATAGGAAGGCACATTGGGCAGCAATTCGTCCAGAGACCTGTACAGATAGGGAATGGTATCCAGGAACTCTGCGGGAGAAGATTCTGCTACATCGGGTGTTTCTAAAATCCGTTTTATCATCAAGTTGAGAAGATGGATGTTTGCTGAAAGAGAGAGCAGCACACCAATGGTATAGGGGGGATGGGTATACACATACAGATTTTTCTTGTCACCGAAGAAAATCAGTTTTTTTAAGGGTTTTCTATCCTGCACTGCTTCGATAACATAGAGAATACTCTGTGTTACAAATTGGAGTTCTCCATGGAGATCAGATTCGGTAATAGTACCGTTCCTTAACGTGAAAGAACCAATCACCCCTCCAATGCTTTGTTTAAGCTTTTCAGCATACATTAATCCTCTTTGAGAACCAGGTATATAAATACTTTTTTCTGTTACACACTATGTCTCGAATTAAAGATGATGCTCTTGCTCCCCGTGGAGAGCAAAAATTGGCATGGGTTGCAGAACATATGCCTGTGCTGAATGAAATCGGGGCCCAGTTTGAAAGAGAAACTCCTTTCAAAGATACCGTTATTTCCATCTGTCTCCACCTGGAGGCCAAGACAGCCTATATGGCCCACATTTTCCATAGAGCCGGTGCTGAAGTCTATATTTCAGGATCAAATCCCTTATCCACACACGATGATGTATGTGCTGCATTAGTCAGGCGAGGCGTGCATGTGTATTCATGGTATAATATAGATTCAGATGCTCACTATGAGAATCTGTACACCCTGCTGGATGCCCAGCCCGATATCGTCATCGATGATGGAGCAGACCTCATCTCCCTGCTGCATGCAGAAAAGAAAGATATTAATTCGGTGAAGGGTGCCTGTGAAGAAACTACCACCGGGATCATTCGTGCCCACGCATTGGATAGAGAGGGATTGTTGAGATTTCCGGTATTGGCAGTGAATGATGCCTACTGTAAATTTCTCTTCGACAACAGATATGGAACAGGTCAATCCGCGCTGGAAGGCATCATGCGCGCCACCAACCTGGTAATTGCGGGAAAAACAGTGGTGGTAGCAGGATATGGTTGGGTGGGTAAGGGTCTGGCCATGAGGGCACGGGGATTGGGAGCGAAAATTATAGTCACTGAAATCGATCCTGTCAAAGCCCTGGAAGCACACATGGAAGGATATGAAGTCATGACCATGGAAGAAGCAGCTCCCCAGGGAGACATTTTCATCACCGCCACAGGCACAATCGATGTCATTAAAAAAGAGCATTTTCTGGCCATGAAACATGGGGCACTGCTCTGTAATGCAGGGCATTTCGATGTGGAAGTGGATGTGAAGACACTCCAGGCTATGGCCGAGCCGCGAAGAATCCGTGAACATGTGGATGAATATACTGTTGATGGCAAGAGCCTTTACGTGCTGGGAGAAGGACGACTGGTGAATCTGGCCTGTGCCGATGGTCATCCTGCAGAAATCATGGATCTCTCCTTTGCCCTGCAAGTGCTCTCTGCTCACCACCTGCTGACTCATTCCCACACCCTGGAGCCTCATGTGATGCCTGTTCCTGAGACAGTGGACAACATGGTGGCCCTTCGTGCATTGAAGGTGCTGGGTATATCCATTGATACCCTCTCTGAAAAGCAAAAAGCATATCTTGCTTCCTGGAAACATGGCACATGATTCGAAAGAGCTTACTCTTATTCTCGGTGAATGTAGCTGGACGGGGATTCCAGTATCTCTACCGGGTAGCGATGTCATATTTTCTCACATTGAGAGAATTTGGACTGCTATCTGCATCCTTACCCTATCAGAGTTTTGTGCTGCTATTGACCTCCATGAGTGTCACACCCACGGCTTCGAAATTTACCTCGCAATATAAATTGAAAGAAGAAGGAAAAATATGCAATGTGTTTTCCCTGGTGCTCATGGGGATTTTCATCGGAGTGGTATTATATGCAGGGGCAGGAATCATAACCCAGTTTTTCAGCGAGGATTTTTCCGGGTCCCAGGATATTCTCCAGATACTGGCCCTGGCTGTACCCTGTGCAGTACTCTTATCGGTGTGTACAGGAATCTTTCTGGGATTCCAGAAGGCTCATCTCATGGCAGGATTACTCTTACTGTATCAATGCGTGATGCTGGGCGCTTCCTATGTGCTGGTACAGTACAGGGGATTGACTGGTGCTGCCATGGGTATCTTCGTGGGGTATCTGGTTGCAGCTCTTATGGCAGTTCTTCTGGTATCACGATTCCATATTTCCCTTCACAGTTCACTGCAGGACATCCGTGAAGTATTTGCATTTGCTATCCCTGTGCTGGCAGGGGTGGTGGGCATATGGGCGCTGTTGAATATTGATATCATGATTCTGGCCCGGTATAATCCAGCAGAAGAGGTAGGTATTTATGGAATGGCATATCCTACAGCACGATTGCTCTTTGGATTCAGTGTTGCACTGTCTGCCCTTCTGGTACCACGAATCTCTGAACTGACCTACACCGGGAAAGACACTCTCAATTCCATCACCCGTTCTTTGGAGATCTGTGCGGTGGTAACACTCCCTATGGCAGCAACTATGGCAGCCTTCTCCAGGGAAATCCTCTTCGTTCTCTTTGGGACTGAAGAGGGGAGCGGGGTCCTCAAGATTTTATGTGCAGCCATGTTTGTCTATTCCTTATTTTTTGTGGGGTATTCTGCTCTCCAGGGATTGGGTCGACCTGCTCACTCCATGGGATCTGCATTACTGGCTGCAGGATGCAGTATTGGCCTGTGTTTTGTGCTCATTCCCCTGTATGGTATGGAAGGAGCAGCCCTCTCTACCGCCCTGGCCTGCTGTTTCGGATTGATTCTGGTCATGGCTCTGTTGAAAATCTGGGTCATTCCTCGCATTCAGTACGGGATTCTCTTTGTGAGTTTATTTGTTGTGGAGCATTACATTGGTATTCCGGGAGGGAGAATAATGACCATGGTTATCTATGGAGCACTTGGACTCCCGCTGATCATAGGCTATTTTTGGCTATCACGGCCATATCTGAAAATAACTCAGGGAAAATGACAGTGAATATAATTTCAGGGATATTGAATGACAGGTGGTTATCCAGGCATCTTTCAGAGCATTTAATGTTGGTAGAGAGTTCCTATAGAGGACATCTGAATGCTTTTCCTGCATAGCGGGCTGCATTTCCCAATTTTTCTTCGATTCTCAACAACTGGTTATACTGTGAAATTCTCTCTCCCCTGCAGGGAGCACCAGTTTTTATCTGTCCAGCACGTAAGGCAACAGAGAGGTCTGCCAGCCAGGTATCGGGGGTCTGTCCCGAACGTTCTGATACCTGGAGGCTGTATCCACTCCTGTAGGCGAGATCTGCCGTATCCAGTGCCTCAGAGAGGGTTCCCACCTGATTGACTTTCCACAGTACTGCATTGGCTGCCTGTAATGCTATTCCTTTTTTGAGTCGCTTCACACTGGTAACAAAGAGATCATCCCCCACGATCTGGATGGGTAATTCCCTGGTCATTTGTGCAAATCCTTCAAAATCTTCCTCCTGCAGTGGATCTTCTATGGATACAATGGGATAATCAGCACATAAATCCTGGTAATAGTCCATTAATTGCTCTCGAGTTATTTCTTTTCCTATAAACATATATTTTTGCGTTTTATTCTCATAAAAATGAGTAGCAGCTGCATCTATTGCCAGCACAAAGTCATCCTGGTATCCCAGTTCTTCTATGGCCTCCAGTTCAGCATCAAAAGCCTGGCGGGGATCTTTCATTCCAATGGGAGTATATCCTCCCTCATCTGCAGTATTCAGCGAATGTTTCCCCCATCTATGTTTCATGATGTCTGCCAGCTCCAGATACACTTCTGTTCCCATTCTCAAGGCCTCGGTAAAGGTTTTGGCTCCCACTGGAATCACAATGTGCTCCTGGAAATCGAGGTCGGTAGCTGCCAGTTTTCCACCGTTTATTAAATTGAGAAAGGGAGTGGGCATGATTGTGGCATTGATGCCTCCAATATAGGAGTAGAGAGGGATACCTACAGAATCCGCAGCAGCCCGGGCCACACACAGAGAGACTCCCACCATGGCATTGGCTCCCAGATGAGATTTGTTGTTAGTCCCATCCAGTTCGATCATGAGGGTATCGATTTCCTGCTGGTTTCTCACATCTTTACCCAGGAGGGCAGGGGCAATGAGTATGTGAATATGTTCTATAGCCTTCAGGACTCCCAGTCCACAAAAGCGGGACCCCCCATCCCTCAATTCTACAGCTTCATGATGTCCTGTGGATCGTCCACTGGGAACATCGGTCCGCGCCTGAGCCAGTCCGGTGGTAACCTCCACTTCCACAGTGGGTATTCCCCGGTTATCGATGATTTCCCGGGCAGTAATAGCCCGTATTTCATAGGGGTTCATATAATCACAATCTCACTTCTTATCTTTTGAACTATCCTTCTGAGCACCCCTTGGTTCACCTGGGGGGAGAATGACAAAGAGCCGAAAATCCATCACATTGGTTCCTGTGGGACCGGTAAAGATGGCATCTTCCAGGGAAGTTAATACCTCATACGAATTGTGATTGACCAGTTGATTGAAAAGATCTATACCTTTATTGTGGGCTCTTTCCAGGGTATATCCATCTGCTATACCCCCTGCACAGTCGGTAGGTCCATCGGTGCCATCTGTTCCCAGGGATGCCACCACCACCTGGTAGGTACTTGCAAGAGGAAGAGCAGCACCCAACACAAATTCCTGGTTAGGACCTCCCTTTCCTGCTACCCCGGTGATGGTCACAGTAGTTTCTCCCCCGGAAATGAGGATAGCAGGTGGAGGGACTGGATGATGGTGATTGACCACTTCCCGGGCAATTCCTGCCAGAACACAACCTGCATCCTTACTCTCACCCTCAATCATGGAAGATAAAATGACAGCATGACACCCCATGGACCGGGCCCTCTTCTGAGCTGCCTGGCAGATATCTGCATTTGTGGTGAGGATGATGGTTCTCACGTGTATATCCTTGAAATAACCAGGTGTTTCATGAGCAGGGTCTACAGATTCCAGAAATGTTCTCACAGCACGGGGAACAGTATCCCAGAGGTTGTATTTTTGTAATATAGAGACAGCATCTGCACATGTTGTAGTATCGGGTACTGTGGGACAGGTGATCACATCCAGGGCATCATAATCTCCAATAACATCAGATACGGTGAGATTGATGATCTGTGCAGGGTGTATGATCTGTGCTAACCTACCACCCTTGACCCGGGAGAGATGTTTTCTCACAGCATTGATTTCTTTAATGTCTGCACCACTCTTCAGGAGGAGATGGGTCATTTCCTGTATATGTTGTAAGGTCAGTCCAGGAGCAGGAAGCGTACAGAGAGCTGAACTTCCTCCGGTAAAGGCACAGAGCGCAAGATCTGATTCAGTCATCTTCTCAGCCAGTTCTACCATTTTTTGGGCACCTTCCACACTGCGTGAGTCAGGGATAGGATGACCACCGGTGATGAGTTCTACACGAGAGAGGGGTTCTTCCCGTTTTTCAATGATGATTCCTCCGGAAATGAGGTCTCCAAGGATATCTTCCAGAGCCCGGGCAATGGGGAAAGATGCTTTCCCTGCTCCCAGAATATAGATATGCTCTTTCTGTGAGAGATCTATTTCATAGCCATTGACGCTGAGAATATGGTGATCCAGAGAGATTCGGGATCTGGTGGCATGGTATGTATCGATGGATGTCATGGCATATTCTATTATATCCAGAGCAATTTCTCGACCCTCTGTATTTCCATGAGAGGTCAGTTCATCATAATTTTGAATATAGTGTGAATCACGTAGCAGATATCTCACCATTCCTTTTTTTGCACTGTTATGATGGGAAGAATAAATAGATTATTCTCAATGTCTCTCTCATGTTCTCATGATATATCATGAGGAAGCAGCATGAAAATGAGAACCTGAAAAATGTATATTCGAAAATTAGTATCTTATTAAAATCCCCATCTATAGTCTCCTCTCTCGAAGAGAGAATACCAGAATTTATCACGCAACTCCTGATCGGTATCATTGCCCATGCGAACGGTGAGCATGTTGGCTGAATCCATTAAGATATCAGGTTCATCGGTATCAAGCTGGACGAATCCCACCGATTGAAAGAGGTTGAGCAGAATATCACGATATTCAAATTTTGACATGGTAGTATGGGTAAAGTCCCAGTGCCAGGCCAATTCCATAGAATAGACTATCTTATCATCGTAGGTACCATTGGCAAAGGTATATTCCAGTAATTTTCTGGCAATTCCCAGCCCTCTCCAGTTCACAGAAACCTCGATAGAACCCATTTCGATGATCCGTGGGTCTCCAATTTTCCCCCAGCGTTCCTGGGGTCCGGGATGGAGCATGGTGATGGCGCCGATGATGATATCTTCCTCGGTGATAGCCAGGATGACTTCTTCATCTTCATGGCAGGCTATGCCCAGAAATAGGTCCCGCTGTCGCTCTGTGGCGCCCCGAGTATATCGAAAAAAGGTACCAATGCCCGGATCAATCTCCAGACGCTTGATTAAGTGTGGAGAACATCTTCTTTTTATGTAAACTGTCCCTTTTGGAGTTTCATATTCGAAGATATCTTTTTTTGACTTTTCAGCGTTCATCGATGGCGCCCTCTTTCCGGATAGTATGGAATGAGTCTCTAATAAATCTATCGCTTCTCTGGGAACCTATATTAAATTGAGTTTTTCACATAGATAGAAAAGGAGGGGTTTCCCTGTGACTATAATGAGGGAAAAGGATAGGTGAAGGAGCTATAGAGTGATCAGATTCTCCCTACATATATGAGCTATTTTAATCATGATTTCAATCTAAATAGTCTGGTTTTAAGTTTCAGCGTATTGTACACATTATTAGTCATTTCAGTATTTCAAACCTATCTTTTCAGAATGTATTCAATAACACAAAGATTTATGTACTCTATAAAACAGTTTCATATCGATGGCCGAGGAGGATGTTAAAAAATTCATAGAAGACCTATGCAGTGAAATATCCTATAAAGATCTATTAAAGACCTGGGGAAAAAATTTAGTTACTCTCATTCCTTCTGTCAGTCAATATTTTGCTGCCAATATGTCTTCCTTCGAGCATGAAATGCAGCTGAGAGGTATTAAAAAACTGGTGGATGCCCAGGATGAACTAAAACCATTGCTAAAAGAACGATTTGATGAGTTTTTTAATATTGTGAGGAAATATGAGAGAACTATCTACCCTTATAAAATCTTTACCATTTCCCAGATAGAAGACATCCAGGGAGAATTGAATTGGAATCCAGAATTCATCAAGGAATACCTCCCCTTACCAGAAATTGAGAATCTGCCTCTGGATACCCATGTTCTCCTCAAGGGAAAAATCGGAATTGGAAAGACCAGGACAATTTTCAGGCTCATAGAGAGAATGAATATCAAACCTATCATAGTGGTCACAGAATATGTGAAGACATTAGGTGTGGAGAGATTTGAGAATTTAGATTTTCCAGAAAAGGCAATGTTAATCTGGGATGATGTTCAGAGAACACCTGAGGAATTTGTAAAGGCATTACCCTTTCTCAAAACAAAGGGGAATCTTATAATTATTGCTGCTATCCGTGCACCCGACTATGAAAGAATCGAGAAAGATTTCACCATGAGGGAAGGAAATTTTTTTACAGAAATTGATCTGGTACTGTATCAGAAAGAACGAATGGAACGATTTGTCATGTTATGTGAGAAGGAATTTCATAGACCTTTGACAGATGAAATACGAGAGGCCCTTGTGGAAAAAGCCCTTAGAGGAGATGCTACTCCGTTATATGTTGCCTCTATTTTCTATAAAGAGAAACATATAACAAAAGAAGTAATTGAAAGATTGCCTAGAGATGTAGTGGATCTGTGGGCCACATATTATAAGGATTTATCTTCTAATGAAAAATGCTTCATGAAAGCCTTAAAAGCTGCACAGATAGGATTTACACCTCCTTTTAAGGAATTAATAGAACAACTGTATTCAAAGGCTTTTTTTGGTGAAAAAAGAGATTTATCAGGTGTTGTTTCATCTTTAATAGAGAAAAACTGGATTGTGAAAATTCCAGGGTATTATGTGTGTCTCGATGTTCAACTTGAATGCTT
>AZIF01000494.1_pt1 | contig 17673 bp, 17 predicted proteins | sample 359031 | NCBI WGS metagenome assembly AZIF01 (sample SAMN02429710, study PRJNA222658) | marine sediment metagenome | biome: Sediment sample; isolation source: sample MGS-PRI from oil contaminated site at the harbour of Priolo Gargallo... | place: Italy: Priolo | collected 2011-03-08 | depth 6 m m
ACAGAGCATACAGTACATATGCTTCCTTCTATTATCAGTGCTCTAGGGTACAATGAGGAAAGGGGACTGTACAGATGATGGGAACCAGGGGAAAAGGATTTAATACATATGGATAATACTATCCCATGACCTATAAAATTGCGATTCTTCCAGGAGATGGTATTGGTAATGATGTCATGGACGCTGCCAAAATCGTTCTCGATGCCATCGATTTAGATGCTGAATACCTCCGCGGTGATGTAGGGTGGGAATTCTGGTGTAAAGAAGGAAATCCCCTCCCAGATCGAACAGTAGAACTGTTAAAGAGCTGCGATTGCTGTCTTTTTGGAGCCATCACCTCCAAACCAAAAGAGGAAGCTATTCAGGAACTGAATCCCGACCTTCGTAATACAGGTGTATCATATTATTCTCCTATAGTGGCTATGCGCCAGTTATTTAATCTCTATGTTAATATGCGCCCCTGTTTTGCCTTCCAGGGAAATACACTCAATTACAGAGACGATATCGATATTGTGGTGTTCCGGGAAAATACTGAAGGGTTATATTCGGGTGTGGAATTTCATCCCCTTCCTGATGTGGTGAGAGCTGCCCTTTCTACTCATCCCCGGATGTCTGCCTTTGAACAGGTTGCCAACGAGGATATGGCACTCTCCTGCCGTCTTTTCACCCGGAAGGGATGCCAGAGAATCGTCAGAGCTGCTTTCGAATATGCTCAGGAACAGGGAAGGGAATCTGTCACTGTCATTGAAAAACCCAATGTTATCCGGGAAACCAGTGGATTGATGATCAGAGAAGCCCGAAAAATTGCCCAGGAGTATCCTGACATTGCATTCTGGGAAACCAACGTAGATGCCATGGCCATGTGGCTCATCAAGAATCCCCAGGAGTACTCTGTATTGGTCACCTCCAATCTCTTTGGAGATATCATATCTGACCTCTGTGCACAGCTGGTGGGAGGTCTCGGATTTGCCTCTGCTGCCAACATGTCAGAGGACTTTGCAGTTTTCGAACCCACTCATGGATCTGCTCCCAAGTATGCTGGACAATATAAAGTCAATCCCACCGCCATGCTGCTGGCGGTAAAATTGATGCTGGACTGGTTGGGAGAAAAAGAAGTCGCACAGTCACTATTTAAGGCTATAGCCTCTGTTATCAAGGAGGAAACTATCAAGACCTATGACCTGGGTGGCACTGCTTCCACCCTAGAAGTGGCTCAGGCTGTGGCTGATCGTCTGTAGATTACACACCGTAGGCATATGACAAAGGTTATAAAGCACTTTCATTGATAGAAGGCTGGTGATTAATCATGTGGATAATTGCACCTATTACAGCGGTGCTGGCACTTGTCTTTGCCGGTATCACTGCAACCAGAATCTTACAGTTAGATGTAGGAACAGAAAAAATGAAAGAAATATCAGATGCTATTCATCAGGGAGCCATGACCTTTCTCAACAAAGAATACCGGATGCTGGTAATCTTTGCTGTGGTGGTCAGTATCATAATCGCCCTTGTACTCAATTTTAAAACTGCACTCTGCTTTGCTGTAGGAGCAGTTTTTTCATCATTATCAGGTAATATTGGCATGCGCATTGCCACCGCAGCCAATGCCCGCACTGCACAGGCTGCTAAAACCAGTCTAAATGCTGGATTGAAGGCTGCCTTCAGTTCAGGGAGTGTCATGGGGATGTGTGTTGTGGGAATGGGACTCTTGGGAGTGAGTATATTTTATTCCCTCTTTAAAGATCCCGATATTTTATATGGATTTGGGTTTGGTGCCTCTTCCATCGCCCTGTTTGCCCGGGTTGGTGGGGGAATTTACACCAAAGCCGCAGATGTGGGTGCTGATCTGGTAGGAAAGATAGAAGCAGGTATTCCCGAAGACGACCCACGAAATCCAGCCGTTATTGCCGATAATGTGGGAGATAATGTGGGAGATGTAGCCGGCATGGGAGCAGATCTCTTTGAATCCTATGTGGACTCCATCATCGCAGCCATGGCTATTGGAACAGTACTCTCTGCAGCCACCCATGTGGTGTTACCGCTACAGATAGCGGCCATCGGCATTGTATCCTCCATTATTGGAACTTTCTTCATTTCCACCTCTGGTGACAATCTCCATGCTGCCCTCAATCGGGGTATTTATGCAGCTGCCATACTCATGGCAGTGGGTACCTTTGGACTGGTGTATTTCACCGGAAGTGATCTTGCAATCTTTGGAGCAGCCATGGCCGGACTCCTGGCGGGAATTATCATTGGATTGTCTACCGAATATTATACAGCAGATAATCGAAGTCCTGTACAGGGTATTGCAAAGGCATCAGAGACTGGTGCTGCAACCAATATTATTGCTGGAATTTCCCTTGGAATGAAGAGCACCATCATACCCGTGCTGGCTGTGTGTGGTGGAATACTCGTCGCCTACTACTTTTCAGGGCTTTATGGAATTGCCATTGCTGCTGTGGGTATGCTCTCCACACTGGGTATAACACTGGCGTCTGATACCTATGGACCGGTGGCAGATAATGCTGCAGGTATTGCTGAAATGGCTAATATGGGTAAAGAAGTCCGGGAAAGAGCCGAAGCTCTGGATGCAGTGGGGAATACCACTGCTGCCATGGGGAAAGGATTTGCTATCGGCTCTGCTGCTCTCACTGCCCTTGCCCTCTTCAGTGCATATGGGACCAAGATTTCAGACATGACCGGTGCTCCATTCGCCATCGATATCACAGAACCCTCCACCATTGTGGGGTTATTCATCGGCGGATTGCTTCCCTTTGTTTTCTGTTCGTTTTCCATAGCTGCAGTGGGACGGGCTGCCTTTGATATGGTGAAAGAAGTGAGAAGACAGTTCAAAGACATACCGGGACTCATGGAAGGAACTGCCAAACCAGATTACAGTAAATGTGTGGAAATCTCCACAGGGGCTGCCCTGAGAGAGATGATTATTCCTGGATGTCTGGCTGTGATCTCCCCTGTAGTCGTGGGACTGGTACTGGGTGCCGAAGCTCTTGGGGGATTGTTAGCTGGAGCCACCGTAACTGGATTCCTGCTGGCTGTATTCATGGCCAATGCCGGTGGTGCCTGGGATAATGCTAAAAAATATATTGAAAAGGGTAATCTTGGAGGAAAAGGCTCCGCTCCCCACAAGGCAGCCGTGGTGGGAGATACTGTAGGAGATCCCTTCAAGGATACAGCAGGGCCTTCACTGAACATCCTCATCAAATTGATGTCCATTGTTGCACTGGTGTTTGTGCCCTTATTCCTGTGATAACCATGTATTCACAAGTTAAACTCAAAGATGTAGTACGGGTTCCCCCATCACGTTTCGGGGAACCCCTCAAAGAGGCCATACTCTCCATCGTGAGAGAAACCTCTGCCGGTATCTGGGATAAAGACCTGGGATTAGTGCTCTCGGTCATCGAGGTTCATGAGGTGGGAACGGGAAAAATCATTCCTGGAGATGGTGCTGCCTACTATGATGTGGAATATGAAGTGCTGGCCTATGATCCGCTGGTACATGAGATCATCGAAGGTGAAGTGGCTGAAATTTTGGAATTTGGGGCATTTATCAGGCTGGGTCCCGTGGATGGGCTGGTGCATGTCTCTCAGATCACCAACGATTTCATCAGTTTCGATTCCAAACAACGCACCCTCATGGCTAAAGAATCCAACCGAATGCTCAAGGAAGGAGATAAAGTCAGGGCCCGTATTGTCACCGTCTCCAAGAAAAAAGATGGTACAAAAATTGGGTTGACCCTGCGTCAACCTGGACTGGGGAAATTTGAGTGGATCGCCGATGATTTCAAGAAAGAGGAGAGCACATGAAGGCCTGTAGAGATTGTCACAGACTGGTGGAAGGAAATATCTGTCCAGTGTGTAAAGTATCTCACCTGACCGATGACTGGAATGGACTGGTGATCATCTTCGATACAGAATCAGGCCTGGCAAAAAAATTGAATATCACCCATCCTGGAAAATATGCATTACGGGTAAGATAATGCGAATGACAGAGCAGGCACAGCAGCGCATGCAGGAGAGAATTGGGCTGCTGATCACCGGGGATATTCCCCTTCCCTACCAGATTTTGAAAGGCATGCTCACCAATGAACCGGTAAAAATCATAGCTATCGGAGATGTGGTTACCGAAAATCTCCTCAAAGTGGGAATAAAACCCACAATGTACATTGTAGATGGTAAGAGCAGAAGGGAGTCGATAGACAGTTCTCCTGACTGTGATATCACCGTACGCAATCCACAATCCCATATTACTCATGAACTCACAGAAGCCATACAAAAAGGGTACAGACGTATATATGTGGAGGGTGAAGAAGACCTTGCAGCGCTTCCTGCTATTTTATATGCAGATGAACACACCCTCATAATATATGGGCAACCAGGTGAAGGTATCATGGTCATACGCCCTACTGAAGAAAATAAACAAAAGGTGAGAGAGACACTGGCCCTCTTTGAAGAGTAATCATGCTCTCATGACCAGATGTATCCAATTTAAAGAGTTCACCTCTTTATTCCTATAGCATTGAAACAGGGGCAAAAGGAAAACCAGAGATTTTTCTCCATGAGTTCCAGTACATGTTCTTTATATGATTCAATTCTGGACCTATCCCATCCATAGTTTTTAAGGATCTGCTCTGTTTTATGAAAATGCTTTATAAATTCCTCAATACGACTATGAGGGTCTTCATTGATTCTCTCAAAATATCCCGAGAAAACACCAATAGTGGTGGTGAGGCCTGCTTTTTCAAAGAGGTATTTCAATTTTCTCCCTGTCTGTAATGCCACTCCCATCTTCTTCAAATAATCCAGAAAAATTTCATGTGTTTCATCCGGTGGATAATTGAGAATCCCTGCATAATCAGGTTCCATGGCAGCCAGCACAATCCCTGATTGTTTCACCACCCGTGTCATTTCACAGATCGCTTCCTGCTGCTCTTGAATATGAGTGAGTACCACCGAAAAGGTAATGAGATCGAAGGTGTTTTCCCTGAATGGTAATCTCACGCTATCGGCATGGGTCAGAGATAGTGTTGAACAGGATGATGTCAGCTTCTGTGCCTCACCCAGTCTTCCAGCATCGATATCAATACCCACTACATGTCCCGAGGTGAGGGAGGCAATTTCCTCTGTAATGACACCAGTCCCACATCCTATATCTAAAATCAGACCCATATCTTTCATATGTACTTTCTCATAGAGATCATATCTGTATTTTTTTGTGTATTCTGCCTGTTTTTTTAAAATATCCACCCATTCCTGTGTGGTATGCAAATCCTTTTTCACTTTCTTTTCCATCATATGATCACTCCATTCTATTCAATTCCTCTCATCTGTATCTTACTATAAAAGTAGTGTAAAACAAACACCGATTAAAATGCTCATTTATACGTATTTGAGCATTCTATATAGTAAGTGGATTACATTATGACATATGTTACCCACACATTTATAAAAGATACTATGCATAATAATAGTGGTGACAGCGCATAATATCCTCCATCTGATCATGGAAGAGTGGAGTAATTGAGTGTCACAGACAGGAGAAGGTTCCATGTCCATGTATCGATTTATTGCCCGGAGATCCATCGAAATAATCCTTATCCTATTCATTATTGCCACACTGACCTTCTCTTTGTTCAGATTTTTACCCTCAGATCCTGTGGGTCTCATGATAGATCCCCATTCCACACCCGAAAAAAAAGAAAAACAGAGAGAATTATGGGGTCTGGACAAATCTATACCAGACCAGTACATCATCTTCATGAAAAATATGCTTCACGGAGATTTTGGAACCTCTTTCAAATCGGGAAAAAACGTGTACGATATTATCAAGGAGAAATTACCCTACACCGTGCTCCTTTTTACCTCCATCAATATCCTTTCCTTCTCCCTGGGAATGTACATCGGAAAGATAATCTCCTGGAGAAGAGGGGGAACACTGGAATACGGCTCCACCGTGCTGGGCATGTTTTTCTATTCTATGCCTGGATTCTGGATCTGTCTTCTCTTTCTCTATCTATTATCGTATAAACTGGATCTATTTCCACTGGGCGGAATAAAATCCATTGAATTATATGTAACCTCCAATCCTGGTGTATTCATGAAAATTCTGGACACACTCCATCATCTCTTTCTCCCCCTCACCGTGGGGACCCTGATTTCTTTTCCCGGTGTCATGTTGATGATGAAAAATGTAATGCTCGAAACATTACATGAAGACTATATCATCACTGCTCGGGCCAAGGGGTTGTCTGAGAAAAAAATCCGTGATCATCATGCTGCGCGAAATGTTATGTTGCCCATGGTCACTGCCTTCACCCTCTCCCTTGTAGCTTCTCTGGGAGGGAGTATGATTTTGGAAAAGATCTTCAGCTGGCCGGGACTGGGTGCAGAATTTCTCTCTGCTTCCATGAATTATGATTATCCTATCGCCCAGGGAGCTTTCATCATCATGGGCGCTGTCCTTCTCATAGCTATCCTGATCACAGAAATCCTGTATGCCTGGCTTGACCCCCGAATCCGTTATTAGGTGCGTATCATGAACAATCTGGTTTCATCATCTTCATGGGAAAAAAGAAAGATTCGCATAACTGCAACCTGGAACCTGTATAAAGAAACCCGGGTGGGACTCATAGGTATCTACCTGCTCTGTTTCTTCGTGGTGATGGCCATTGCTTCAGTGATTCCTCCCCACATTCATGAGATGTATATTCCGCTCTATGGAACCGATCCCTCCATCATCGGGGTATCAGGCCCTTCCCAGACCCATTTTCTGGGTACTGATTTTGCAGGAAGAGATATTTTTTCTCAACTGCTGGAAGGCGCAAAATGGGCCCTTCTCATTGGAGTAACTGCAGCCCTTGCTTCTGTGGTGGTGAGCACCATTGTAGGGTTGGTATCGGGATATTATGGTGGAACAATCGACAGCATACTGCAGAGATTGGCCGATATCATCATGGCACTCCCTGCCTTTCCCCTCATTGTCCTCATCGGAGCAATTCTCAAGGGAATGAATATCTGGAATATCGTGATTCTGTTCTGTGTTATGGGATGGCCGGGCGCATCTAAAGTCATCAGGGCGCAGGTCCTCTCCCTCAAGGAGCGACCCTTTGTGGATTCAGCCCGTATCTGTGGAGCCAGCGATGCACGCATTATCTTCAGGCATATAGCCCCCAATGTCCTTCCCCTGGCCTTTCTGTATATGACCTTTGGTGTGACAGGAGCTATTCTCACCGAAGCCTCCCTGAGTTTCATCGGGTTGGGTGATCCCATGAGTGTGTCCTGGGGAATGATGCTTCACTGGTGCCACACCACAGGGTTCGTATTCACCGCACCCTTCTGGGTACTCCCCCCTGGATTCTGCATAACACTTCTGGCACTTTCCTTCTACCTCATCGGCATCGGTACCGAACAGATCACCAATCCCCGATTACGACAGCGGTAACCCCCATTTCTCTTTCATAAATGCAAGGCAAAATCCAGTATAATAGAGAGAGAATAAATAATCAGAGTAACATGAAAGAGAGGAAGAACTGATAAGCCTCTTTCCGGAGATTTTTCCTTTATTAATCTATAATTTGCATAAATGAGTATGAAAAATGCCAGTATAAATCCACCACGCGCAATTGAACCCAGTTCCATCAGGAAAAAGGGTGCTGAAATGAGATGAATGATGGTGAAGAGAAGGATCCATCGGGCAGTACCCTGTGTACCATAGAGTACCGCAATGGTCTTTAAATTACGTGCCTCATCATTTCTGATATCTATGATATCGTTCAATCCCAGATGGGCTATGACCCACGGATAGAAGAAAAAAGCAAATAAGAGGGCTGTTTTATCCAGGTGCCCATAACAGAGATACCCTGCCACCGGGAAAAAAGTGAAATCTGTTCTTCCTATCAACTGTGCCCAGGGAAAGTTCTGATGGCGTTTTTTCACCTGGTAAAAGGATTCCATAAAGAAACTGTACCCCATAATACCCATGATATACAGGTTGTGGGGGAAGGGGAGAGTCAGTATGATGACCGATGTGCAGATAACCAGGGTAATAAACAGAAGCAGAGCAGTTCTCGGTGCAATAAGGCCGGAAGCAAGGGGTCGCTTGTTAAATACCCTCCAGTAGGGAGTAAGTTTATTGAATTCTACATCTTTTTTATCTATGTCTCTGTCAATGTAATCATTCAATACGAACCCCGCTTCAAATCCCAGAAGTGCCCCGATGATTGCCCTGACAGTCAGTGACCATGAGAATCCACCATAGTTGTGGAATGCTAGCATGAGACCTGATAAGCATACCAGTGGCCACACAAACCCGAAATGAATGCGGGTCAGGTCAATATATGCCTTGACAGTTTCTTTCACAGGATCACCTCGAATACATGGTATCAAATGTTCCACCTACTGAGAGAGTATCTTTATAAATATGTCGATAGCCCTGCCATGTACTGATCACAAACGAAATTTATCTTTATTTCAAAAATAAAATAGCTCTGAATAAAAATTTTTTAGAGAACGATCAGATAAGAAACAAGGACATACGCTCCACAGAGCTTTGAATTATCAGTATCTTATTGAAGGGTGAGGAGGCAACACACTATTCATTCCATCGCCAGGAATTCCAGTGTTCCCATGAAAAATGCTTAAGAATACTCATTCCTCTTTTTTCATATGCGAAAAGCCATCATAGAAGTCCATCCGCATTTTTTCACCCGATATTATCCAGAAAATTTCTTTGATGCAGTGGATTCCATAGAAGGAAAAGCATTATTGCGGCTGGATTTCAAAAATAGAATAAAAATTGCCCTCATAGATATCAAGATGAAAAAAGAGAGGTCTCTGAAAGATTTCATAGCTCCCCCGGAATTAAAAATTATTGATGTGATCGAACAGAAAGATACCACCTACACCTGTCTCATAAAGGTGAAATACGAAGAAGATGCAGTTTTTCTGAAAAAATTACAATTTTTACATATATTGATGGCTGAAAATATCATATTTGATCTGCCCTTCCTACTATCAAAGGAGAAAATTGTGTTTTCACTCATCACCGATAATGATTTTTTGAAAAAATTGCTGAAGGGATTCAAATCTCTGGGGTTAATCAGGTCTGTTTCCTTCCTGAACCCCACCTTCACCGATACCACTGTATTGTCCTCCCTCACAGACAGGCAAAAGGAAATTCTCATTGCAGCTCAGAAACATGGATACTATAAGACTCCAAGGAAAATAACACTGGAAGAGCTCTCTAAAAAACTGGGAATTAGCAAATCCACAGCTGTAGAACATCTCCAAAAAGCAGAAAATCAGATTTTCTCCCATCTTTTGGCAGGGTATTAACCCTGGATAGGAGGTGGAGAAATACATATGAAAGCTGAGAACATATCAGTAGTATGCAGGCACCACTATTCTCCTTTACCAGAAGGACACATCTCATACCGGTATATGTGATTATCCTGATCACTGCTGGATGCATTAACCAGCATACATCGCCGCCAGCATGTACTTCCTGTGAAGAGCCCGCACAGGTGCCCTTTTCGGGGAAGGCAATTACAGTACTTACAGATGAGGGAGTCTTTTTACTGGTTCCTGTCGCTCAGTATTCTGCTTTAGTGCAGGTGGTGGGTAAAAAACAATGCTATGATGAAGATAGTGAACTGGTCCCTGTTGATCTGTGTGTGGTCTGGGGATCACTTGCAGATCCCTCGCTTTTGCAGTACACTGAATTCATCCAGGAAGAGAGATCATGTACCTGCATGTATGATGAGAGAAGCCCTGCAGATGATCCTGCAGTACTCACTCAGTTTGTCAACATTCATATCATCCCTGCCACTACTCACATCCTCGATGCATTGTATGCTGTGAATCCAGGGGATATCATTATACTGGAGGGATACCTGGTGAATATTTACGTTGAAGGAGTCCTCTACATAGAAACAAGTACGGTGTGGACTGACAGTGGGGCGGGGTCCTGTGAAATTCTGTATCTCACCGCTCTTTCTGTGGTTCAATAGATTGAACATGCTCTTTTTGTACTGATCCCCCCACTTTGATCTGGAATACAGCTCACCACCAGGAACTAATATTTGAAGATGTGGTCAAAAAAAGTTATTTCTGATTTCCACGTTTCTGGGTCCTCAAAATCCATACATAACTGGATATGACCTAAAATCTGAAACCCCTGTTTATGGAAAAAGGAGAGTGCCTCTTCATTTCGAGCTACAGGCCTCACATTTAAATACCGAATGTTCTCTTTTCGTGCCTCCTGTATTGCGCGGTTCACCAGCGCTTTTCCAATTCCCATATTCCTGTACGATTCCCTGACCACCAGGGGTTCCATTTCAGCTTCTGAATTCCCTATGAGTAATCCAGTGAACCCTGCAATGGTAGATTCATGCTCTGCAACCCAGATATGATCTGCCCGGGTGCAGTACTCATCAAAATAGAGACCTGGATTATCCCCTCCAATGGAAGGATCACCATAGATATTGCGATGATGCTGGGTCAATTCCTCCCAGAGATTCCTGCATTCTTCAAGATCAGAGGATTCATACTCTCTAATAATAATATCTTTCATGGGTATTCTCTCCCTCTACCACAATAAGGTACGGTATACAGTACCTCCCAGTCCTTAAAAATCTGTACATTCATGCTTCAATAATTCAATGAACTGTAGAAAAAAAAGAAGAAAAGGAATATGTTATGGATTGATTGGACAATAGAGATCCAGTATTAAATCATCCACTGTTGCCTGTGGGTCATGAGCTTTTTCCAGGCATTGTGTACTGCAATCCATAGAATATGGACTGGATTCCACCCACTCCACGAGTTTCTTCCAGGACGAAAGGTATCCTTTTTCTCTGAAAAAATCTGATTCTAATTCTTCTTTCAGATTGCATGTGGTAACCGCATACAGCCCTCCAGGAATCTCCTTTATCTGTATGTCTCCTCCTGGTTCAGCATCCGGTCCTACCTTTATCCAGAATTCATACCCATATTCCTTTTTCCCCGGCTGCGGATTCGGATTGTTGAATCCGAATACAGGGTGGGTCTCCAGGTCCTCGAGCAGCCCCTGTGGTTCAGCCCACGCACGCATTTTTTCCCAGGCTGCATTCTCTGGAGATTCTCCTATAGCCTGGGCACTGGCCACTCGCATGGCCTCAAGCCTTACAATATTCACTTCAATATCTTTCATGGTCTCAATCTCCTTTGTATGAATTTTCTGGATGTAGTTTGCACGTTTTGCTGTTTCTATGTCTTTTTTCCGTTTTAAATTATTGTAGGTTTTGCCTATGGCCTGGAGAAATTCATGAGCATCATGATTCAATGTATAATGACCACGTTCTACTCGGCAGAGTATCCCCGCTTCCACCAGCACATCCAGATGGTGAGCAAGGGCTGTTTTTCCCAGTGCTGTACTCTCCTGAAGTTCCTTGAAGGTCTTCTCTCCGGCAAGTATAGCAGTGAGCAACTCTATTCTCCTGATACTGGATAAGGCAGTTAACATCTGTGAAATATCATGACCATACATTTCTAGGATCTCAATTAATTCCCTTGAGCGTTCTACATCCATACACATATACTACATTCTCCCTTTATAAATGTTTCGAAATTATTGAATTTTAGTTCTAATTTTACTGAATAAATATAAATTGAATTCCTTTTTCAGGAAAAATGCCATAATATTGAAAAAACGCCATCCACAAAAAGATTAATAAATGATAAAGATCCAGAGAAAAATACATGATGGGAAGGCCAGAGATTTTTACCTTCCCTTTCCTCTGAGTTCTATCATCCGAAGTTTTCCAACTTCATACATTATTTTATAGTCCTGCATTTGTGACACCTCCTGTAGATAATTTAACAGAGTTGTATTATTAACATTCTCTGTTAATATAAAATATATATGTTTCTATTTATAAAGCTTTCGGTTATTATAATGAATAGTAACAGCTATCAAAAATTACATATCACGAAATAAGCAATTATTGTTAAAATTAACATAAAATGGTTTTTTAATTTCCATTTAATCTATTATTAATGATTTATTTATTGAATACTATTATAATCACATGCATATCATATCCTAATGAATAGAGGGCATAAAAATTACGTGTTCTCTGAGATACCTGCATGGATGAACCACGTAATTCCATGCTTTCCTGAGTTCTCTCTACTCCATTTGAAATCCATAATGGTAACGACCTGATTCTCACTCCCCAAATTCTTCCTGTAATGCCTGTTCTACCAGTTCCTTTATATGGGTAACAAGGCTGAGAGCTTCCTTCTTATCATAAGGAATATTGACTGACCACCGACCCCATTTTGTATCTATATCATCCCCGGAAATATTCTGTACCCAGTGTTTCTCCAGAGAAATAAATTTACCATATTTGCCTTCCTTCACAAAACATCTGAGAACTTGTTTAGGCGTATTGTCTTCATTTTTGGTGAGGACACGATATCCAATATCTTTATCAATTTTTATTTCCATAATACTTCCCTCGCTGTAAGAGCTATATGGTGTTCATAATACAGATTTAAATTCTTTTCCCATGCGCCATCATTGACGTATTGCGCTGCAGTATGAAGGGCCACTCTGAGATTGTTGCACTCCTAAGGGTGAGTAAGAATGTCAATCAATATGTAAAAAAAACATATTTCTAAAAATTAAATCTATAATGAGAATAAAAAAATGTTTTTAAAAATATTTTAACTTCAATGGATTAATTTAAAAAATAGAATAGCGAAAAAGAAAATAATTCTTAATTCGTTATTTTAATATGTAAAAATGTGTTAGAATATCTTTTATAAATCTGTACACAATTTCAGTTCTTAAAATTTATAAAGAGTAACTCTATAAAAATGATGACACAAGGATACGTGAAAGATGAAGAACTGTATCTGCAAAAAAAGGATGGGACCCCCTTTATCGGGTCGGTATCTGCCGTTGCTGTACATGATGAAAGGGGGAATGTACTGTTTTATGATGGAATTATAGAAGATATTTCCATACGAAAGGAAGCTGAAAAAAAATTACGGGAATCGGAGGAGAAATACAGGACACTCATAGAACAATTCATTCAGGGTATTGTCATTGTCCAGGGGATACCTCCCCGTCCTGTATTTGCCAGCCCTGCAGTAACAGATATTTCTGGGTATACCGTTGAAGAAATACACGCTTTCTCCTCAGAGGATATACAATCTCTCATTCACCCTGAAGATAAGAGGCTCATCATTGAAAATTACAGAAAACGACTCCCGGGGGAAGAGTTGCCTTCACAATTTGAAGTACGTATCATTCGGAAAGATGGCAGCATTCGATGGATAGATGTCCACTCAAAGGTCATACACTATTCGGGGTCTCCTGCCATTCAGGCAATATTTTTAGATATCACTGAACGAAAAAAAGCAGAAGAACAGATGAAAAAATTTAATGAAGAGCTGGAGAGAAGGATTACCGAACGATCAAAACGTATTGAACTCTTTTTAACAGTGAAACAGAAACTGGAAACTGAAAAAACCTGGGAGAGAGGATTGAATACGATTATTGAAAGTATGAGCCAATTAGGATTGGATAGGAGTGGTATCTTTCTGATCAATCATCTGCCCGGAAAAATGGAATTCCATTCTGGAAGAGGATTCGATCTCCCTGAGACAGATAGATCCATATCCCTGAAAAAGAAAGACTATTTTGCAGTACAGGTAATACTGGAAAAGAAAACCGTTCACATAGAAGATGTAACCAGTGTACAGGGGGTCCAGATAGCTCCTGGCGTTCATTCTCTAGTATGGATCTCAATGATTCTACAGGTGAATTAGAAAAAATCAGTAACTTCATCGCTCACATATCTCCGAAAATAAGTTATATCTCCATTCCCACCAGGCCACCAGCAGAATCCTGGGTCCATACTGCCTCAGAACAGACTCTAACCACAGCCTACCACCTTTTCACCGGAGCCTCCATTAACACGGAACTGCTTACTGGATATGAAGGTGATTCCTTTGCCTTTACCGGAGACATTGCACAGGACGTGCTGAGTATCACAGCTGTTCATCCCATGAAAGATGAAGGAATCCGTGCCCTGTTGGCAAAGGCGCATGCAGAGTGGGATACTATTGATAAATTACTTGCAGAGGGAACTCTGGTGAAAGTGCCGTATAGGGGAAGTATATATTATACCCGAAAAATACCTTTATAATTCCCTGAGGAATTACTTCTGGACTGGTATGTTATATGAATCTCACTTAATATCCTCCTCATTAGGTCATCCGGTGTTATTATCACCTTTTTTTATTTGTGTTCTTGACTAATCCCTTGAGCATTATACTGTATTCATGGATATGCTATCCAATTCATACGATTCTATGAAAGATTTTAAAAAAATGATTGATCTTTTTATTGGAAAAACATTTATATGTCCCCATGTCAAATATGGTACATTATTCACCTTCCGACGGGTGATCTTGCTTCCTCATTACAGACACCATGAATGCTGGAAATACAGATAACTGTTCCATGCTTTCCATCTGAGATTCAGGGGGGCTCATTACCTGTATGATGATTATTTTACATTTGAGGTGTATCCAGTGGAAAAACAGAATAATTCCTCCCAAAAGATACCATGGCATGCATTATCAGAAAATGAATTGATTAATAAGCTCGATTCTACACCACATGGTCTGTCAACAGAACAGGCTGAAGAACGACTGAAAAAATATGGACCGAATGAATTGGAAAAAGCAAAAGAAACGAGTAAAATAAAACTGATAATCAAGCAGATTACCAACCCGCTGATTTATCTCCTGCTGGCAGCAACTCTATTATCAGTTTTGACGGGCCATTTCATTGATGCGGGAGCAATTATAGCAGTGGTGATTCTCAACACAGCTATGGGGACATTTCAGGAGTGGCGTGCAGATCGTGCTCTGGAATCTCTCCGCCAGATGGCTTCACCCCATGCAACGGTGAGACGAGATGGAAATGAAATTGTAATTCCTGCTGGGGTTGTCGTCCCTGGAGATGTACTGATATTGGAGACTGGTGATCGGGTAGCAGCAGATGCCCGCTTACTCAATAGCGAAGAATTGACTGTTAACGAATCTGCTCTCACCGGCGAATCTGAACCAGTGGTAAAAGAACCTGGACAATTTCCTGAATCACATCCACTGGCTGATAGAAAGAACATGATCTGGATGTCAACATCTATCACAGGGGGTCGGGGAATCGCCATCGTGGTAAGCACGGGAATGAATACGGCTATTGGAACAATAGCCAGTGAAGTGAAGGAAACCAAACGTGAAAAGACTCCCTTACAGAAACGCATTCACCGGTTAAGCATTTTTATTGGAGGTGCAGCTGTTGGATTGGCGACTGTGGTCTTTATTCTGGGAATCTTACGCAGTTACAATGTTGGAGATATTGCCCTCTTTTCAGTGGCTACTGCAGTTTCTGCCATACCGGAAGGCTTGCCAGCAGTTATCAGTATTACTCTGGCTCTGGGAGTCAAACGAATGGCTGATCAGAATGCAATTATCAGACAGTTACCAGCTGTGGAAACTCTCGGTTCCACCACTGTCATCTGTTCAGATAAAACTGGAACTATCACAAAAAATGAAATGACTGTAGTTAAGGCATGGGTCGCAGGAAAGACATACTCTGTGACTGGTGAAGGATATACTCCTGAAGGCTCAATATATAGAGAAGGTGAAGATGATCCACTGTCAGAAATCCCTGATGACTTGAATACACTGGCAACTATTGGAGGAGTGGCCAATAATGCTCAGCTGAATCATACAGATACATGGAATATCCTGGGAACACCTTCAGAAGGAGCACTGTTAGTGTTCACCCGTAAGGCAGGCATTAATTTACATGACCTTAAAATCCAGCAGCCCAGAAAAAAGGAATTTCCCTTTTCAAGTGCGCACAAATACATGGCCACCGTGCATGATGTGGAAGAAGGTAATAAAATGATGTATGTCAAAGGTGCACCGGAAAGGATCTTGCAGTTCTGCACTCATATACTGGAAAACGGTGAAAAGGTGGAGCTTGATGAATCAAAATTACGCCATATCCGCGAAATCAACGCAGCCTTTGCCAATGATGCATTACGGGTGATAGCTGGAGCATACCGGGAGCTCACCCCTGCGCATGATACTCTTCATATTGATCGTTCAACTGTAGAGAATGATCTCGTTTTTGTTGGGTTATGGGGAATGATTGACCCTCCCCGTCCTGAAGCAATTGAAGGAATAAAAAATGCACAAAGGGCTGGTATCCGCATCGTAATGATTACCGGTGATCATGCAGGTACTGCTTATGCTATTGCCAGAAATGTAAACATCATTCAGCATGGAGAACAGGTCATGACTGGTCAGCAACTTGACGACATATCTGAAGATAAACTTGTAGAACGAGTCAAAAATATTGGTGCCTTTGCCCGTGTATCCCCCATGCACAAGGTTAAGATTCTCGATGCACTCAAACACAATAATGAAATTGTTGCCATGACCGGTGATGGAGTCAATGATGCCCCGGCATTGAAAGGTGCTGACATTGGTATCTCCATGGGGAAGACAGGAACAGAAGTTGCAAAAGAAGCCTCTGATATGATTTTAACTGACGATAATTTCGCCACCATTGTCAATGCAGTAGAAGAAGGAAGAGTGATCTTCAATAATCTCCGTCGCGTGATTTTCTTTTTAATTACCACAAATTTAGGAGAAATCATCACTCTCATTTCGGCACTGATAATTGGATTGAAGTTACCTTTAACAGCTGTAATGATAATATGGATTAACCTCATCACCGACGGCGTGTGTGATGTTCCCCTAGGTATCGAACCAAAACATCAAAATGTACTTGATATACCGCCACGATCGCCAGACACTGGTATTCTCGATCGGAGTACTCTCTTGAGAATTCTCATTTTGGCACCCCTTATCGCTATTGGAACACTGGGGCTCTTTACGTATAATCTCAAAATCGGTAGTGTCGCTCATGCACAGACCATTGCCTTCACTGCACTGGCTGCTTTTCAATGGTTTAATGCACTTAACGCTCGATCGAGTCGGTTATCATTATTTTCAATTGGCCTTTTCAGTAATCGATGGTTGCTCGGAGCTATTGGTGGAGCAATCTTGCTTCAGTTGCTTGCAATATATTCACCACCTGGACAATTGATATTCAACACCACAGCATTATCAGGACTCGATTGGGTATTGATTCTTTCAGTGACAAGTTCAATTTTAATTGTTGATGAAATACTCAAACAGTTAAAGGTGTATGATATATGGAAATGAGGATACCATTGGTTAGTGGATTTGAATTTTTTTTCTCTTTTTTTTTCCTGGGGTATATTTGACCCCTGCCCCACCATTCTCTGATTTTCCAGGTATGTATGTAGCATGAACATGAATTTACATATGATTTACATATGAATTCGAATTTCTGTAATTCTTCTGATATATACCTGTATTTCCCGCCCAGGTTTACTTTTTGTCACTGTTTAAAATGACACCTATATGATCTTTTTGATTTCATTCTCTATCCATGTGGCATGAATCGTAAGTGTGAGAAAACAAATGAGTATATGTATAAAGCTGTCATCTGGTAGATCATATACTGTACCATATGAGGCTGTTGAAAAAACAGCCTAA
>AZIF01000069.1_pt1 | contig 17381 bp, 16 predicted proteins | sample 359031 | NCBI WGS metagenome assembly AZIF01 (sample SAMN02429710, study PRJNA222658) | marine sediment metagenome | biome: Sediment sample; isolation source: sample MGS-PRI from oil contaminated site at the harbour of Priolo Gargallo... | place: Italy: Priolo | collected 2011-03-08 | depth 6 m m
CGAAAGAACCTCCAGAGAAGGGGAGTTCCCATTATGGATGGATGATCTACCCGCATGTGAAATATGACCTGAGGACTGGATTTACACCCATAGTGAAAAAATTGCATATTTCCTTTGATTCTTTCCATTACGGACTTGAATATCTGTTGAATATTTCCACTGTGGCATTACCATATTATCCCTTAGGATATCGATTATATTCTCAGTATTTCTTTGTATTCTGGTCAAATTATGAAGAGTTTTTATGTGAATTGTTTGGACAGTTGCCATGTCATACTTCAATTACGAAAGTGGGGGATGCATTAATCATGATGATATCGGTTGAAAAGGGATTGTTGGAAAAACGATTATTAAAATTGTGTTACATATTAATTGATATAGGATATGTAAATCGTTTGTGGAATTCGATACCTATTTATTACTGGAATCAAGAGATATAGAATATTAACCTGGAGTTGGACCTCCTCCTGGACCATCTCCACAAGGTTGGATATCATTGATTCCAGGAAATGGTTCGAAGGGGTATCCATGTAAATGATTCATGTTCTTTCACCTCACCCAATTATATGAAAATTTGTTAAAAATGTTTGGGTGAGTAGATGTATATATTTTTAAAAATAATAAATACATGAATGAATTGAGAAAAATTTTACGTGTAAATTACTAAAGGTACCGAATCTTTTAAAAGCTGGGGGGTCAAATACTCAGGCGATGATCGAAATCATCAATGTGTCCAAGACATTTGGAAATATTACGGCCCTTAATAACCTTTCTTTAACTATTAAAAAGGGTGAACTCTTCGGATTGGTGGGTCCTAATGGAGCAGGAAAGACCACTGCAATCAGAATCGTGTGTGGTATTCTCCATCCCAGTCAGGGAAGAGTTTTAATCAATGGCCATGATGTATTTGAAAATATTCATGTCAAAGAGCATATTGGGTATCTGCCAGAAGAGCCCAACCTCTATACCAGACCCACTGCCTTCGAACTCCTGCAGTATTTTGGATCCCTCTACGGAAATTCCAATCCTCAGCGAATCGATGATCTGCTCTCCTTCGTGGGACTGCATCACCGGAAACATTCGAAGGTGCAGACCTTTTCCAAGGGGATGAGACAGAGACTGGCTTTTGCACGAGCCCTGGTACATGACCCGGAAATCCTCATCCTGGATGAACCCACCATGGGACTGGATCCTGCCACTGCCAAACGGGTGAGGAAATTTGTCAAAACCTTTAAAGGAAAAAAGACCATCATTTTATGTACACATTATATGGAAGAAGCAGATGAACTCTGTGATCGGGTAGGATTCCTGGATAGAGGCACAGTAGTCAAACAAGGAGAACCCCTGCATCTTAAAGAAGAATTGAAAAGAGAATCTCTGTATGAAATCACCATTAAAACAGAAAATACTGCACTTTTAACCGATGTAGAAGATATACTGGTATCCCGCGATTCCAACAGATTAATCTGCGCACTCTCCCCTGAAGATATTTCCCGACTGCTCAGCACATATGGGGAGACAATTTTTTCAATCCGTACCATCACCCCCACTCTGGCAGATGTCTTCGAGAGGTACACTCATGACACTCAGTAAGATGACTGCCTGGGAACTGCGACAGATTTTCAAAAATAAAAAATTCACCTATTCTTTTATCATTCAATTTTTTGTCATCCTGGCTATTATTCCCCTTTTCGATACCTATTCTGCAGTCCTGGAAGAACCCCAGGAGGTCATCCTTCCCACCTCTACCTCCTATGTGCCGGTAGCTGTAACTTCTTCTCCTCTTGAAGAGCTCATTCAGGAACAATCAATTTTCCGGATATATGCGGTCACTGAAGAGGAAGGACAGCGTCTGCTGGATGACCATGTGGTCTGCTGTTTCATTTCCGGTACCACCATCCTCTTCGATAAATATAATCCCAAGGCCAGGGTAGCAGAATTTCATCTTCAACGGTTGCTGCAACAGGAGCCAGAGATCACCATATCCTGGAACCTCAACGAAAAACAGGTGGTCCCACACCAGCGGGCCCTGGCCAGACAGATAGCTCTGAGAGAAATCAGGAGGACTGCGGAGATGATGCAATCTGAAGAAATCAATTTTTCCACGCTGCTGGTACTGCTCATGGCCATTTTCCTGGCATCGGGTATTTTGGAAGATTTGATCATGACTGAAAAAGAGAAGAAAACGGGGGAAATCCTCCTCAGCCTGCCAATTGCCCCCTGGAAGGTACTCATGTCCAAGGTTCTGGCAGTAGGTTCAGTTTTAGTAGTGCAGATTTTTTTATGGGTGAGTATTCTCTTTCTCCTGGGCCGTGTTTCCAATATCCTCTCCATGATCCCCCTCTTTCTGGCATCCTTTCTCATCCTGTCACTGACCTGTTTGGTTTCCGTTTATGCCAGAAGTTATAAAGAGGCTGGATTCGCCATTACCATTATTTATGTGCTATTGTTTGCGTTTTTAATGAGTTCTACTGCCTTTTATGTATTTTCAGATCATCTTTCCTTTCTTTCACCCCTTTCTTTTGTCATCATGATAGAAAAGGGACAGTATACTCCCCTCTCCCTTGTGCTCTCTGCCCTTCCTCTCATTGTCATTTCTGTGCTGCTGTTTGCCGGTTCTGTCACCCTGTATGAAAGGGATGAATTTTATTTCGGACCCCGGCCCTCTCTATTCAGGGTGATCTTCATGCTACTCAAGAGCCCTGTACTGTTTATCCTTGGACTGCTGGGAGTATCTACTGTATTTATCGCTCTGGGGGTGCTATAGATGAGAATGGCCAGCCTGATAAAAAAAGAATTCAAAGATATCCTCTCTGAAAAGATCTATCTGCTCACCCTCCTGCTTCAGGTATTCGTGGTATTCGGCATCGTGTTTTTAGGCATGTTTTATGCCCAGATCCAGTATTCTATCACCTATGTGGGAGATGTATATGTGGAAAGTGATGATCCACATTTCACAGAACAGCTTCAGAGAGATGAACGGATCAATCTGACCTGGAATCCGGATCGGGCAATTGCAGTGATTATTCTAAAAGAGGATACCCTCGCTGTGGAGATGAGAGACAGCAGATATCAGGCAGATGTACAGGATATTGTACAACGAGCCTATTCAAACAAACGCCTCCAGTGGGGTGAGATATCCGGAGGCAGAAACCCAGTATTTATCGAAACTATGAATTCTCTGCTCATTCCTCTGGTATTGCTCCTCCCTATCTTTTTTTCCATGAACATCCTTTCTGATTCCATTGTAAAAGAAAAAGAACGGAAAACACTGGAAATTTTGTTTTCTGTGCCCATGCGCAGGGAGGAAATCATCATTGGTAAAATTATTCCTGTAGTGGTGTTAGCCCTCATTCAGGTCACTGCCTGGATTGGGGTCTTATCCACCCTGTATCCCTTCATCTATCATATCCCCCTGGTCCTCCTTTTCATGGGAGTATTGATGGCCTTTTTCTTCTCATCTGCAGTAGCCTTTTCCACCTATGCGGGAACCCTCCGGGAATCCAATCTCTTTTTAATCCTCTTCATGATGACAGTCACTCTCTTAGTATTCGTTCCCTTACCCGAAGCCCTGACATTTCTCAGCAGACTGTCACCTGTGGGAATCATTGTCGCCCTGTCCTCGAACCAGGGGTTACTGCTCTCAGAAATCATTCCGTTTTTCGGGCTCTACAGCATCCTCTCCTTGGTCGCCTTTTTTACAGCCTCCCGCATGCTCTCCAAGGATGAATATACACGATTAGGATGAATATCATCAGTCAATATGGGGGATACTCAGAAAAAGAAAAGTATGATATCATTCAACACCAGGGAATAAATCCTGTTTCGTATCCCGATTCATCCACTTTAACCCGACCGAAGAAAATTGAATCAAATTCATGTTCTGTACAGGAGATGACAGCCATCATGGATGTGTAATTAATCTTTTTGATAACCCCTATATCCACACAGATGCCATCTCTTAAGAGCCCCACCACCAGGTTATCCTCCCACCCGGCTTCCAGTATTTTGAGTGTATTCCCGGTGACTGTGACGGGAGGAGACTGGTACTCATGAAAGGTGTCTTTTTTTATTATGAAAAATCCTTCTGGAATTTCTTCTGCATGAAGCACATCCTGCCGCAGTAATTTTTTAAACATTTTTGTATCTGCTTTTTTCCCTGAGAGAAGATAGGTATTGATCAGGATTTTTTCCTCAAGATCTACCTGCCGATGCTGAGCCTGAGAAAGGGCCTTACTCCATCGTGCCTGTCTGATCTCCTTTCTGGTACGTCTGGATACCTTCTTAATGCCTGGAGGGACAGCTGCCTGAATAACTGCCCCCCTCCAGCTTCTGAGAATAGGATAGAGTTCGTCTTTCTTCTGGAGTGCCACCACAATATGAGGGTTGATAGTGCGCAGTTTCGTGTATTTTAACCGTCTCCCTGTTTCACCATGTACATACCCACAGGTATCGATAATCACGAGATCTGATCGTTCTTGTGCCTTCTTCACCAGGTACTGGAGGCCCACCACCATATCACACACCTGGTGAACAGACGTGGTACCGATGAAATAATATTCATCTGCCTGCAGATCTGACAACCTCCCAATAGTATGGGTAGGAAACGCCAATCCAATGGTGGCCGGGGGCCCAATATCGGATTGACCAATGTCAGAATCCAGTACAGCAGGAAACAGGCCTTTTTCCAGTGCCTGGTTGGCCAGAAAGGTGGTGAAGGTAGTTTTTCCTGTATCTGGAGCACCAAGAACCATGACAATCCCCTTTTTCTGCAAAATTTCATGTGCATATTTCAGCCAGATACGGGGCGCTGTAGATGTACCATCCTCACGCAGGATTTCTCCACCTGTCCCTACCTTTATCTCCACCTGAGACTGCTGTATACCCTCTACAATACAGGATTTTCCCTCCTTGATAATAAATCGACTCCTGTCTGAGCCATCTATGGTGATTCTTCCTGTTTTTAAGGCTACCCGGGCAGGTCCGCTGATTCGAAGGGATTCTCCCTTTTTCAGGGTATACAACTCATTCATGCACTCTGGTTTTCGTATAACTATTAAAAGGTATTGTTCTTTCCAGGTTACAAACTAGACACCACAAGTACAAGAAGGAACCCACAGCCCTACAGGAAAAATGAAGAAATCGTTACTGGAGATAAGCACTGGTGGTAGATGTATTCTGCACCACATTGAAGGCCTCTGCCAGTTCACATCCTGCCTGTGCACCCAGATATTTCATGGTAGTATATTTCCATTCCAGTACAGGCCATTTTCCATATACACTGGCATAGATATCCACTATCTGCTCAAAAATACCCTTCTGTTCTGACACATCCACATACGCAACAGGTAATTGTGAGCGCATATTGTAATAAAGGTAGAGACTGATGAAATCTCTATGCGGGGGTAACGGCCCGGGGAATCGAGTATATGTTACCGCATCTCTCACCAGATAACAGGTATTTCTGTGATCAGGATGACCTGGCCCTACCTGCCAGTAATCATTCCAGGTGATGACTATAGACGGTTTCCATTTTCTAAAAAAATCGGCTACCTGCTGTGCTGCCTCCATGGTGTAGGGTACATGAGAATCAGAAAATCCCAGAAACGCTGTTTTCACTCCCAGCACATTGGAAACTGCATCTGCCTGATCTTTCCTGATGGCTGCTTTTTCTTCTGGAGATCCTGTGAGCATGGTGGTGTTTTCACCTGCTGTCATCCATGCCAGAACAACAGAATCACCACGATCAGCATGGTTTTTCAATGTTCCTACCATGGCTATTTCATCATCAGGGTGGGCTACAATTCCCACAACAGTGTCTGTCACAGGTATTGATGAATCCAATCATTTAAATGATTTACGATACCTCTTTTTACCTGTTAATGAGTACTGAAAAGCTTTTATACATTATTCTCTATCATCATACATGAAACGATGCATGATAATAGTCATCATACTCCTCTCAGGGTGTGTCATTCAGGATGATGTACCCGAGATCACCATCACTCTGTCTGACCATCCCGAGGAAATTATAGTCACAGATACTCATGAATTTATCATTTCTCTGAAAAATGAAGGAGGAGCCCCTGCTCTCAATATCTCGCTGGAGAGTAATATACCCGCATTATTGTCCTTTGATCAAAAGGAAATAGAAAAAATCGATGTCAATTCCTCTATGGACATCACTGCCACTCTGAAGGCAGCAGATATTTTAAAGGAAACTCGTGAATTTGATTCCATCAAGACCATTATCAAGGCAAAATATTTCGATTCCCAGGGAGACCAGAAAATTGCTAAAACATCCTTCACATTCACCCTTCGTAAACCCGAAGTGCACATAGATAAGGTGGAAGCAGGTCTGCTTCCCGGAAAAATTAGTGCTCGAGAAAAGGAAAAGGTCCCCATCAGTATCTATGTGAAAAATGAAGAAGATCGAAGAATGGAAAATATGTACATTGTGTTCTGCTCTGAATACCAACACATCACTGTATATCGGCTGGACATGGAAGAATCGGGTAACTGTTTTGAATATGCCATTTCTGATGTCCTCTGGTATAATGATCTTCTGGCAAAGGGATTTACCATGGAAGCAGAACTTCCCCCGGGAGCACGGGAGGTCTCCTTTGTCCTTCAGGTAAAGCTCATCTGGAAATCTGGTGAATATTCAGTAGTCCTGGATATGGTAGAACTCAAAGTCCAGATATCACCTGCATAAATACATGAGAGATGAAACATAGAACAGGCTGTTGGCAGGAAAGTGATACTGATACTGATACTTACACTTTCCCACCCTCCCTAAGCTCTGGAACCCCTTCTCTGTTTTTTCATGCTGTTCCTGTCCAAAAATATATGGTGTATCTGAGTGTCCAAACAGAATATGATCTTTCCCAGACAGGATTCTGGTCACGGAACAGGTAGTCTCCGCCCAGATCATTCTTAAACAATTTCATGCTCATTTTTTATAACTTTTGAAAAAATGATCAAATTTAAGTGATTTTTTGAGTACATTCTCTTTACGTATTTATTTTCACTCACATCCTCATAATGTATGTACAAAAATTTTTACACGTAATAAAAAAAAGAAAAAGTATCCTTTTCAGGATACTATGGACTTCCTCGCCAGGAAACACACACGAGGATCAGCAGCTCCACCAGGAGCCGTTTAAGAAGAAGCCGGACTCGATTTCTGCACATCTTTACACCTCCCTTTCTGGTAGAGGCAGATCATCTTCAGTCCAAGCTTTCACCTTCATTTCTGAAGACACTTCTGTCTCTCATCCTTTTCCTCATTGATATCCATAAAATCATCATATTTAAGTATTATCTTCTAATATTGTTAAACATATATGCATCGTGAGTATTACCAATAGTACATAATCTTGTGAGAGAACCCTTCGGATAATTTTTTATGATACTCAAATTATTTCAACTTCCTTGTAAATTGCATAACCAGTGTGAATCACAACTTTCCGTACAAAGCTTCTCTATATTTTTTTATTCTACTTTCTTCAGTTTCCAGCGCCCCCTGAAAAACCAGGTAACACTCAGCACACAGGTAACCACCAAGGCAGTCCCCCATGCTGTGAACACTCCCTGAATACCATACCGGCCTGAGAGCAGTATCATCAGGGGGACCTGATAGAAGAACATGGAAATCAGGGTGATGATCATGGGAGGTTTTGTATCACCTGACCCAAAAAAAGCACCTGATAAGGGAAAAGAAAATCCAAAAAATACCAGGAAAGGGGCAATGGTCTGAAAAGCTGTCACTCCTGCTTGGACCACCTCTGGGGTGGAATTGAATACAGTGACAATGGTGTGGGGGAAAAATCCCATAATAGCTCCTACCAGCAGCATACAGAGGGCTCCCAGATACCCTGAATGCAGTGCTGTTTTTTCTGCTTGCTCAGGTTTTTTAGCTCCCAGGTTATGACCCACCAGCGTACCACAGGCTAAGGTCAGCCCAAAGAGAGGCATCCAGGCCATTCCTATGATACGGAGAAAAATCTGAAACCCTGCCAGTACTGTCATGCCAAATCCTGAAATGATTCTGATGGTAATCATGTTGGTGATATTCCGGATCAGCATTTCCACTCCCGAAGGTATGCCTATGAAAAGAATGTTCTTCATGGTTTGTATATCGATTTCTACACGGGGAGTAATTTCCACCACATGCCGTCCAGTGGTGAGCAGCAAAATTCCCACTATAAAGGTGAGCATCTGTGAAAGCACAGAGGCAATAGCTGCTCCTGAGATTCCCCATCCAAAAGTAAAGATAAACAGGGGATCGAGAATAATATTCATTATATTTGATATGATCATCAATTTCATAGGGGTGCGAGCATCTCCCACCCCTCTCATAGCGGTAAAAAGAGTTGCACTGGAGAGCAGAAAAATGAATCCAACAGACATGATCTGGCCATAGGCTATACCATAGGTAATGACATCCCCCTGTCCTCCCAGGCCAATGAGAATATATTTGATGAAAAAAAATCCCGTGAAACAGAAGACCAGGGCAATCATGAGCTTGAGGAGTAATGTCTGTTTTACCACCTCATTCACCCGCTGGTAATTCTTTGCTCCATAATGCCGGGCAATCAGGGCCACACTGCCCACTCCTACCACTTCATTGAACACGATGGCGAATTCAAAGAATATCCCGAATATTCCGATGGCAGCCAGCTGTTCATATCCCAGTCTCCCAATCCAGAACATGTCCACCAGATTGTACATGGTTCTGAAGAGCATCCCCAGAATCGAAGGAAAGGCAATGTATCTGATGGCCTGTGAGATATCCATTTCTGTAAAATCGATTTTTTCCACTGATTGTGAAGGTCAAGCATGTTTAAAAGGATTCGGCTCCTCATAGAGATGCATATTTTTCTCATAGAGAATCAGAGATATAGAGAGTATCCCTGTAGCTATGTATTCCCAATTTTCGGTTGTCCTCCTGCCAGAATATATTAATGTATCCTTTCTCTGTATATAGTGTGCAACACATACTATGAGTTGATTATATGGATTTAGAATCATATCAAAAAAAGAGAGATTTCACAAAAACTTCCGAACCTGAAGGGACGTTTTCAGAAAATGAGGATGAGTCCCGGTATGTCATACAAAAACATGATGCTTCCCATCTTCATTATGATCTTAGATTACAGAAAAATGGAGTGCTCAAGAGCTGGGCAATCCCCAAAGAACCCCCTCTCCATCAGGGAGTGAAGAGACTGGCAGTACAGACGGAGGACCATCCCCTTGAGTATGCTTCCTTTGAGGGTACCATACCCGAAGGTGAATATGGAGCAGGAAAAGTTAAAATCTGGGATTCTGGAGAATATGAAATAGAAAAATGGAAAGAAAAAGAGATAATCATCCATATTCATGGCGAGAAACTGCAGGGAATATACTGCTTAATTAATTTCAAAGGAGACAAAAACTGGTTATTTTTCAAGAAAAATCAGTGAAATCATGGTAAGAATTCACTGTATCATACTGCATTCTGGTATGGTAAAAACCGGGGCCGAAGCCCCGGCAAGACCCCTGAGGTAGGAGACAAAGGTCTAATCACTATTGCTAATCAATAGTATATAAAGTTTTCGGTGATCGACATTGAAAACATATAATTTTTTATGACAGACCCCACAGTATACATATGCATTTTCTGGAATATGGGACAATCAGAAAAAAAGGAACCCATCGGGTGGCCCTGATCTATCCTAATCTCTACCGGGCAGGGAACTGTAACCTGGGATTTCTTTTCGTATACAACTTGATTAATGAAACACCATCATTCACGTGTGAACGGTTCTTCACCGATTTCCCTAAGAGCATCGAGACAAACGCTATTCTGGAAGATTTTGATATTATCGCATTCTCCTGCAGCTTTGAAATGGATTTTTTCACCATACATGAAATCTCCCAGCACTTTCCTCATAAACTCAAAATAGTGGGGGGGCGTACAACCTACAATCCGTATCCCCTGCTGAAAGATATCGATTATTTTTTTGTGGGAGATTGTGAACATTCCCTTCCTGAATTCCTCAGTCGATATGAGAACAATGAAGACCCTGCATCCATTGAAGGTGTATTTTCAGGGCAACCAACTACTGCACAGCATTCACCTCTCCACTATCATCCCACCTATCAACCCATTCAGTGGGGGGATTTCACAGAGGCTTTTCGACGCAGTTTCCTCATTGAAATATCACGGGGCTGTTCTGGAGTATGTAAATTCTGTCTGGTCTCTCACTGCCTGGGGAAAAAGAGGGAACGGAGTGTGGATCAGATTCAGTCCATCCTGGAAAAAGGAGCACATTCTACCAAATTTGAAACAGTGGCACTCATTGGACCCGATTCACATTCCCGGATACAGGAAATCGTAGAGCTCTGCAGTCCATTCAGGGTGAGTCTTCCCTCCATGAGAATCGATGATATTTCAGAAGACCTGCTGGATGCTGTACATCCTGATACTGTGACTATCGCTCCTGAAACCTCTGAATCACTGCGATTCCGCCTGGGTAAAGGAATCACAGACGAAGATATTTTACAAAAAGTGGAACTCACTGCCCGATATGCAAAAAAAATTAAACTCTATTTCATGGTGGGATTACCTGGGGAAACTGAATCCGATCTCCAAGGCATCATAGCTTTGATCAAAGCTATCAGAACCTATATGCGTACCACAGTTACGGTATCTCCCTTCGTCCCTAAAAACCATACTCCATTTGCCCATCATATCTATGACACCAAAACTGTACAGAAATCCCTCCGCTATCTCAAGCGCCATTTACGATTTTCAGGCCCATCTTCACGGGAGGGATTTATCCAATGGGCACTCTCTGTGGGAGACGAAAGCACAGGCGAGCTCCTGGATGATAAACGGTATGCTGCCTGGAAAAAAGTGCATCCAGAAAAAATGGAACAGAAATGGAAATCAATTTCCATATAATGTGCTCAGTATCTATTCAAAAAAAAGGATAAAGAAAAAAGGAGAGGGAAGAGGAATAAAAATTACAGGTCCTCCAGGCATTCTTCAGCTTCTTCCAGTGCGGCAGTAGCCTGTAATGTCCAGTAATTAGCTGCAATATAGTTACCTTTCTGAAAATTTTCTTTTGCTGTAGCCAGATATTCTTCAACCAGCTTGAGAAGGGCTTCACAGGGTTCCACATCCTTTCCTTCCTTCATTTTTGCCTGGAATTGCTGCCTGAGTATTTCCAGTGCATTTTCTGTGCTCTGTATTCTGTTGCTGGCTACTGGTTGCAGCTGTTCATTGGGATCGGGGGTGGATTCTTCTGTAATCTGAGATGGGCCGGGAACATGGACAGGGTTAGAATCCACCAGGGGAGAGAATACAGGTTCGGAAGACACAGAATCTGTTCCATGAGCATTACCCGAAAACACAATAGCACCCCCTACCGGTCCAGAGAATATCTGATATATCCACACAAAGGTTGCAGATTGACCTCCCACCAGGTCAGCTGTGGCGGGAACAGGTCCTGATACCGGTATGGCGAAAGCACTACCTGAAGATGTCCAGGTCAATGAGGATGGTGTTACAGACATCACTGTGTTACTGAGGTCATTGGTTACCGTCATGGATACAGTAACCAGGTCACCAGGTTTCACCGAATCGGGAGTTGCTTCCAGTACTGCTGAAAGGCTGTAGCTACCAGAGTAGTATTGTTGTAGAAACTCATCCCAGAATGTATCCTGAGCTAATTTTGTCTTCGTTTCGTATTCTGTGGAATATCCTGCACTCCCTATAGGGAAATAGACCGATATTCCGTGAGCATTTCGGTTCATGAATCCATGGCCCTCTGCTATGACAGCATCATCTATGGCTTTCATTAGTAAGTAAGCATCCTTTTTTATGGCCTTGTGACCAACATATGCTTTGAGTAATCCTGCAAAATGGTGTAAATCAATGTAGTCTAAATCTGAGAAAAATTCAACATTCTCTCTTGCCTGCTCAATCTGTGATCTATGAGCCATAGCGCCTGTCAAATGAAGAGAGAGCACATCGAAGGTATCTACCACTGTGCCGGTGGGATTCAAATGTACAGCCGACTGCGTCTCCACTCCCCGTGGCCCATAAAAGTCCATATAGGTACTCACAATGGCTTTAGCCACGGTAGCGGGAGTAGCGAGAGGGGAGCTCTTCAAAAAATTACAGAGAGCATAGTAATTCCAACCATCCTGTGGTTCGTACTCCTGTGAACCGACTCTGTAGTGCGCATATGGCAGCAGTTCATAATCTATTTCCAGCATACCCATAAAGCATGCATCAAATCCTACAATATCCAGAGGACAATCTCCAGAACAGGTACTTGCATTCAGTGCCAGTTTAATTTCTGCCAGCGTCAATTCGTCAGCATCTGTATCGTCCACACACACCGATTTGATTGCTTCTGAAGATGGTTTTTTCCACCCTGATCCATGATCCCAGAGTACGAGGAGGTAATGATGAGCCGGATACTGTGTTTTTCCCCAGGTGATAAAATCTTCAAGACTCGATCGGTCTCCCATATTAATCTCACCCAGGTCTGAAAGTTCTGTATTTACTATTGTAGAATTATATCCCTGGGGATCTTTGGTAATATAATAACGCCTGGTAGTCTGCCAATCACCATTTGAATTATCATAGGCACCACAGCGGTCAAATTGAACCACAATATTCACCGCAGATGAAGATCCAATAGCTTCCATTTCATTGAAATCATCTATGGCTGCACTTTCCAGATTATTATCTCCATCCAGGTATACCATCACAGTCCATGTAGCTGTGGCCTGTAGGGGCATGGGCACTCCACCGAAAGTAAGTGTTACCAGGAGAGACGCTACCACCACAATGACATATTTCCTGGTATTCATCTTTTTCCTCCTATGCATTTTTTCCTTTTTATGTAGATCATATTATATATAAAGCTTTCGGTAGAGATTAAGAATTATTTGAGAAATCAACACAATCTTAAATAGTATACTCTCATACCTATGAGGAATCTACATATATTACACTATGATGAGAAATTACTGAATACAGAGCATCCCCCTGATCTGCAGGATGAGATCAAAACCAATGCATTGAAAAAATATGATTATTCTCTAGGAGGCTGTAAGAAAAAAGATAGAGGGTTACCCTTTCCACAAGCATAATGCTTAAATATCTCCTACTAATCCCCCATCCATGGAACGAGAAGAATATAAAAGAAAAGCCATCCATATAGGGATGGGGTTATGGGCATTTTTCCCTCTCATCGTCACTCGATATCCTGCCCTTTTCATCTGTAGCATTTTTCTTGTATTAGTTCTTTTTGTATTCAGAGAACATAGATGGAAAGCTGCATTTAATGCAATGGCTCGCCAAGAAGATTATACCTACGGATATCTCATGGGTCCTTTGATCTATATTCTTGCAGTCATGCTCTGTGTTGGACTGTATCCACCCTATATTGCAGCTGCCAGTTTCTCAATCATGGCATTTGGAGATGGATTTGCCACTATTATAGGTAAAACCTTTGGAAAGCATACCTATCCTCATTCAGATAAATCTATAGAAGGATCTTGTGGATTTTTACTCTTTGGATCCAGTATCACCATCTTGATCCTGTGGATCCTCACCCGTATGGTAGTATTTCCAGGATTAGATCCCACGGTGAGTTCCCTGGCAAAAATTGCCCTCATAGGATCTATTACAGGTTCCATTATCGAAACATTTCCTTTTAATCATTCCAAACAAAAAAATATTGTGAGCAGGGCTTTCATCGACGATAATTTCTTTGTACCAGTTATCAGTGGATTGATAATGACAGTATATGTGATGCTATGAAATTTGACCTCCATTTTCATACTACCGCAAGTGATGGGGTGGCTTCTCCCGAGACAATGATTACCGTGATCAAGAACAGAGGGCTGGGAGGATTTTCAATCACTGACCACGATACTCCTGGACAGTACGAAACATATATGAAACTCGCTGAACCCCATGATCTTGTCTATATAAGTGGAATGGAAATTACTGCCCGGGAAGGACATCTCCTGGCCTACTGTACCCCTGAGAATGCACAATTGTTAACCGAATTGTCCCCGGGCCATCCTGTCAGCTGGTATGTGAACAAATGTGCTCATGAAGATATTATTCTCGCTCCTGCCCATCCTTTCGATTATTTCCGGTATGGCATTGGGAATCTGGTATATGAACATCCATGGTCTGCTCTTGAAACCTTCAATGGATCCACTGTTTTCCCTTTTTCAAATCGTAGAGCAGAACACGCAGCCCGCAAACTGAACCTCCCTGGAATCGGTGGCAGTGATGCCCACACCCCCCATCATGTAGGATTTGTCTACACAGAAGCCAGTGCTCACACAGCCGACGACCTTCTTCAGAAAATACGGAATCATGAGACCTCTGTAGGAGGGAAGCACCTCACAATATGGCAGTTTACCCGGAGGATGCTGGAAATCAAAATACTTAAATAGATACCATCCCATGTAATATGTGCTTCCAGTGAGAGACTTTCGCCCAACACGCATTTTTCCTGTGGTTACCTACACCATAATTGGCATCAATGTGATTATTTTTATCGGAGAGCTCTTACTGGATGGTATGGGGTATCTGGATTGGTTTTACTATGAATTTGCTGTCATTCCCGCACAGGTTATGGAAGGCGAGCAATTGTATAGTCTTTTCACTTCCATGTTCATGCATTCGGGTGTATTCCATATTCTCTTTAATATGCTCTACCTCTATATTTTCGGAAATAACATAGAGGATAGTATGGGAAGTGGAAGATTCCTCATTTTCTATATACTATGCGGACTGATAGCAACAGGAGCCCACATCTACACAGATCCAGAATCTCAGATACCCACCCTGGGTGCTTCTGGAGCCATTGCTGGCGTCCTGGGTGCGTATATGGTACTGTATCCCCGAGAACGAGTGGATGCTCTTCTGGGATATTTTTATATTCGTGTACCCGCAATTGTGGTATTGTTGACCTGGTTTATCCTCCAATTGTTCAGTGGAATCCTTTCTCTCGGCCATATGGGAGAAGGCGGTATTGCCTTTTTTGCTCATATTGGAGGCTTTATTGCGGGAGCAATTCTGATTTTCATCTTTAGAAAGCGGCAGAGAGACCAATAATATAACAAATGAAAATAGAATGCAATGAAAAGATTAATAAGGCAGGATTCTTATGGAAAGGAGATAACCATGGGCGTCGGAAAAGGATTTGTAGACAAGGTTCTAGGAGACGTCTTTCACCCTGGTGGATTAAAATTGACTTCAGAACTTGCACAACTCACAGGAATAGATGAGAATACGGATGTGCTGGTAATGGCCTGTGGAGAAGGAGACAGTGCAATTTATTTAGCCAATGACCTGGGTGCAAAGGTTTATGCTGTTGATATTGCCCCTGAAAAAATCAAGGAAGGAACCAAAAAAGCACGGAAATTACGATTGTTGAAACGGGTTTTCTTTAAGAATGCTTCTGTATACAATATGCCATTTCTTGAAGAAATGTTTGATGTTGTACTCTGTGAAATGACAATCTGCTTATTTCCAGATAAACTGAAGGCATTGCAGGAAGCCTATCGTGTTCTCCGTCCTCATGGCACAGTTATATTTTCAGGTGTAATAATTCACGACATTCCCAGAGAAACTGAAAAAAAATTCAGAGAACTGACCTGTTTATTCAGTTCGCCCTCAATATCCGAATATATAGAGTTATTTAAAAAGGCGGGATTCAAAGATGTAAAAGGCATCGATCGGTCTGAAATTGCGGTTGAGCAATATGATGAATTGAAGAAGAAATGGTCAAAATTACGATTTTTTTCAAAAATATTTCTTCAGGAGACTGTGGTCAATGAAAAAGAATTTACCAATCTCATAAAAAAAGGTGAACGATTAATAGAAGAAAGAAAGGTTGGGTACGGTATTTTTATTGGCAAAAAGTAATCACTCCAGGTTCTTCATTCTACAGTACATGTTCATATGAGGTCACATCTATCATGTGAGACCTGCAGAGGATGGTATACAGGTAGAGACTGTTCTCTCCAATTTTTTCTTTAGGATCATTTTATTCTATCATCCAAAACATATATATAGTGATTTTTAAAGGGTAAGCAGGGTGAAATAATGAATCACATCTTTTTCACAAAGGAAGAAAATTCATTTCGAGAAGAACTGAGAGATTATCTTCAGGCTGAAGTTGCTCCTCATGCTCGAGAGATCGAAGAACAAAACAGATATCCTCGAGATATCCTTAAAAAAATGGGAGATGCAGGATATCTGGCAGTGTTCCATCCTCCTGAATATGGTGGATCTGGGAAAGGACTATCCACCGAGATAATTGTCTGCGAAGAACTCTCTGCTATCAGTCCATCTACAGATATGAGTAGAATGGCTTCGGTCACACTGTATGGAGCTCCTCTCCGACGATTTGGAACAGAAGAACAGAAACAGGAATATCTGGTTCCAGTTGTCAAGGGAGATAAAGTGGGAGCTATTGCTATTACAGAACCTAATGTTGGATCAGATACTGCAGGTATGGAAACCCATGCAGAAAAGGATGGAGATGAATATATCATCAATGGAGAGAAGAAATTCATCACCAACGGATCTCAGGCAGATTATCTGTGTCTGTTTGCCATTACCGATCCCTCTGTTAATCCCAAGAAGGGGATGTCTGCTTTCATTTTTCCTTCCGATACTAAGGGATTTTCAGTAGTGGAAGATCACAATCTCATGGGAATGTCTGGAGCACGGGTCTCACAGCTGAAATTTGAAGACGCGCGTATTCCTGCTGAAAACATGGTGGGTGAGAAAAACAACGGATTTAGGGTCTTAATGGATGAACTGGACTCTGAAAGAACTGCAATTGCAGCAGAAGCCGTTGGATACTGTCGGGTACCCTTTGAAGAAGCGCTTCAATGGTCCTGTGAACGAATTCAATTCGATAAACCCATACGATATTTTGAGGGTGTATCCTTTAAAATTGCTGAGATGGCCACCAAGATAGAAGCAGCTCAGCTTCTCACCTTAAAGGCTGCCCGTATGTATGATAATGGCCAGAAAATCACCAAGGAAGCAGCCATGGCTAAAATTTTTGCCACCGAAACATCGGTGGAAGTGGGTAATCAAGCGCTTCAAATCCTGGGTGGAAATGGGTATACCAGAAATTATCGAGTGGAACAATTCCTGAGAGATGCCCGTCTGATGATGATCGGTGGAGGAACTGCAGAAATTTTACGATTCTTAATCCAACGAGAAATCTACAAAGAGCAGAATACCTGATGCACATCTAGGTTCCTTTTCCTTTTTCCTTTTCTTTTTTTTTCTTTTCATTTCAATTCACCCGAGAAACCATACTCATCGCGTGTGACTC
>AZIF01001851.1_pt1 | contig 17355 bp, 15 predicted proteins | sample 359031 | NCBI WGS metagenome assembly AZIF01 (sample SAMN02429710, study PRJNA222658) | marine sediment metagenome | biome: Sediment sample; isolation source: sample MGS-PRI from oil contaminated site at the harbour of Priolo Gargallo... | place: Italy: Priolo | collected 2011-03-08 | depth 6 m m
ATATATTTTTAAAAACATATGATAAATAATATATAATTATTTTTCAATTGCTAAAATTTTTGCACAAATAACCAAAAATCTAATTATATAAAGAATAACTTACCTTATTACGATTACAATTAAAAAAATCGAAGTGAGAAAATACAACTCCCCATCATTTGTTAAACCAATTCGAGCATTAATAAAATTTTTACACACTAACTATTATCATTCTGTGATTTCTTTACGAAAAATTCATGGTATTTTTTTTAAGAAAATTCTATTATTTTTCTTTACTACTTGTTTTCATTTCACCTTACAATACATAAAATTTCTGCACTTTTCTGGATTCAGGCACTTTCTTTTTCTGAAAATAATCAGGATGAGAGTCTCAATTCATTCTGAAGATGTTTTATACTCGCTTTAAAAGAACTCCTGGATTGCTTGTTTCGTAAAAATAACGCTTTTATAAAAAAATATATGCCTAATACACACATTAAAAAATAAACAATCATAAATACTCCAAATAAAAACTGAGGAAATATTGAAAAAATAATACAAAAAATGACGGCAAGCCCACAATTGAATATAGTTAATTTGCTATAATGTCTCATAGTTATACACCTTTCTAGAAGTTCCACAGGCATGGTGGACAATTCCCTGCTTTTCTGCGAAAAAAATATAATTGAACCAAAGATGCCATACAGAAAAAGGGTGGTGACCACAGATGAGATACCAGGTATTCGCCCCTTTGTAATTCCAAATCCAAAAAAGAATGCTCCATAGAGAATAATCATACTCAAAAAGAGAATCTTCTTTCCAGTAGATCCCACCTGGAGCGTATAGATTGAAAATGAATCTGCATAAATTTTCCGTGCTCTCCAGTACAATCCATATAGCAGAGCATATGTTCCCCCTAATGCACCCACTACCAGATGTATCTGCCCCTGATAATTCACAGCCATAAACAGCGATCCAATGATGTATGCCCCCAGCAGGAGCTTCCAGGTGTGATTCCGGTTCACCAAAAAGGGGAGGTGAGAAGGAAGTATTCTGTCTTTAGAAGGAGATACTGATAACGCCATTATTTGAAAGACCAAGAGAGGAAGGATAAAGGAGAAAACAGGATGCCAGAAGAATACCAGTGCCAAAAATTCACCTGCACCTATGCCACATATCATCCCTATCAGTGGTCCATTAGAATCATATCCTACCCAGAGAACCTGTGTAATCCAGGATTCATATAATCCAAAAAGAACTCCCCATAAATAGAGGTGAACAGGAGACGTTTTCCTCGTAGAAAAAGCCAGGGCTAAAAAAAAGAGCATATGCACCAGATAAAGAGGAAAGGTAACTAACAGAGACCATATATCGAGATACCATATCTGAGAAGCTCCTGAAAAGAGCTCTGCATATAACATGGATAAAACACCGATGAGCAGGAAAAAAATCCACTGTCCCTTTTTTTCAGTACTCTTTTGATTTACGAGTGCGGACATACTATGAGACCTGTACCTTTCATTTTAACTGTTTCTATAGTAAGATTTTTATTGTGCTGTACAGTATAGTATCAATCGAGCGGAGGTTATAATGAGAAATTTTTATATTTGCCTGTGTGTGATAGTTCTACTCACAACTCTTTCCTGTCCTTCACAGCTATCGAATCCGCCAGTTGAATTTCAGATTACCAGTGAATCCCATAATCAGCACCTTCCTGCAATCTATGGGAATGTGGTGGTGTGGGAGGATTGGAGGAACGGAAATGCCGACATTTATGGGTGCAACCTTTCAACGGGAGAGGAATTTCAAATCACCTCTGAATTATATGATCAGGGAGATCCCGCACTCTATGGTGACACCGTGGTGTGGATAGATATTGATGAAATAAGAGGGTATAACCTGCAAAATAAGGAGGTGTTTTCTATTGATATTTCCACTGATTGGCCTGAAAATCCAGCAATATATGGAGATATTATACTCTGGGAAGAAACTAACGATAATCTTGGAATTTATGGATATAATCGTATTACAGATGAAAAATTCTATGTTTCTGGACAATCTTCCCATGAGCTTCATTTAATAATGAACCCATATGACCAGCAGAATCCAGTTATTTTTAAAGATATTATCATCTGGATAGACAAAAGACATAGCAGAAATATACTCTGTGGATATAACATCGAGCATAATGAAGAATTCAAAATTTTCCCATGGGCAACATATTTTCTCTTTTCATTCAGCCAGCACACTCCTGCACTTTCTGGTGATGTTGTCATCTGGACCGAGTTCAATGGCGATGCAATTTATGGATATAACCTATCTACTCATGAAAAATTCCCCATTGCACTGTCTCAGATCAGCAAGTGCAAAAAAGAAACTAAATGGAAGGGTGCTGGATCCACAGCCCCTGCAATTTATGAAGACATAGTGGTCTGGGTGGATTGCAGGAACGGGAACGAGGACCTCTTTGCATATAATATTGCAACAGGTGAAGAGTTCCAGATCACCTCCAATGAGAAAGATCAGAAATCACCCGCTATATATGAGAACATCGTGGTATGGGAAGATAACAGGAATGGACAGTGGGATATCTACGGGATAGATATTTCTGGGCTCACACCTTCGGGAAGGAATGATACACGGATGAAATTGTTGTTCAGAGAATATTTCATAAAACTACTAGTAATTGGAGGGCTACTTATTTTTGCAGTCCTGGCAGGAAAGAATGTCTATTATACTGTAAAATTTTATGTATTGAAAAAACAAAATATTTTTAAAAATGAAAATCTCATCAAAATAACAAATAGTCCTAAATCCAGAAGCTCATTTTTATCTCTTTCATTTATCATCCTTTTAACACTTTTTAATTATGTTATTTTTCGTTTTAATTATTATTTTTTTATTTCTCCAGATGATAGACTCTTAATTGTATTAAAAATAGTGGAAGGAATCATAATACTGATACTTTTGACCAATATTTGGAGAATCTTTGGTCCTTACATATATGTCGATGATAATCAAATTATAATTTTTCCTAGATTTCCAGGAAAGTGGAAAACCTATGAAAAAAAATCGATCCAGAAATCCACTTTCAGAATTGGAAAATTTAACCTTCATTTAGAAAATGGAAAAATAGTGGTTATTGATCTTTTAAAAGCACATGAAGATGACCAGATTTTTCTATTAAAGTCAATGAAAGACTTCTTGAAGGAATCTATGCGATTAGAATAGAATATTGCATATAATTGTTAAATTTACAACCGAAACTTATAAAAACCCATTGAATCGTTAACATCTATGAAACGATTATGTATTTTCATTATCTTACTGGGCAGTCTACTTTCTTCATCTATGGTCTCTGGACAAGGATACCAGACCATGCAAACCACTATCGAAACAGAAAGTGGGAGGAGGACTATCGAAGTGCGGTATCATCCAGGAAGTGATGAATGGGCAAAAGATATATTCAGGACAATCCGGGAAGGATTTCCTCTCCTCGAAGAAAAAATCGGTGTTCCCTGCCCGATTTCATGGGATATCATCATCGAAGAGAATAACAGTTTGAAACCCGGTGTTGGAGGAGTCAATAAAGGACGGTTGGGAATCGAAGTACCCACAAATACTGTTCCCTCTGTTATCATCCATGAATTATGCCACTTCTGGTTTGGATGGGAACCCGGATCTGATCTTGCTGGATGGATACTGGAAGGATTTCCTGAAGCCTATACCATAGCAGTACTACAAGAGCTTGGAAACACCGATGGGATACGACACTGGTATGGTCGGTTAGATGACTATGAATGGGCAAAGGCCATAATCGGTGATAAACCGCTCACAGAAGTGGGGTATGCCCCTGATTTCACAGACCCCCGGGTGAGTATGCTCTATTCCAAAGCTACGGTATTCTGCACCTGGTTCATGCTCCATATGGATGAAGAAGAGATACAGGCCATCAATGAGGAAATCATTTTCATCGGCCGGTTGAGTACTGAAAAATACAAAGATATTGCAGAAGAAGTGGCAGGAGAGAACCTGGATGATCTCTTTTCCGGGTGGGTCTATCCTGGACCCTATTATTATGAGGGAAAAGAAGTGTCATTCGAATGGTTTGCTGGAGATGGAGATCACGATGGTATTCCTACACTGGAAGAAATTGAAACAGATTCCAATCCCTTTGTGAGTGATACAGATGGCGATGCAATCCCTGATGGATATGAACCCTTAGTACGATGTGATCCTTACAATGCTGACACTGATTCTGATGGACTGCTAGATGGAGAAGAAATACCCATCATCATGGATGGAAAAAATACGGAATGGGAAACTCCCCTGGTGAGCGATGCTAGAGATTCAGAATCTGATGCGCCTCAGGATGTAAAAGCTCTCTATTATGCTGCTGACAGATCCTTTCTCTATTTTGCTATAGAATTCTATGAAGATATTTCCTATGGATTCCATTCAGGTATCTCCATCGATGTCACAGATGATGGATATGCAGATTACATCTTCTTTTATGTCTATGATTATCTTCTCTTGAGTACCTGGGAGAATGGTGAATGGGTGAAAACATTCTATGACCCCAGCCAGTTGCGGCATACCTATGTGGTAGCAGATGATATCATGGAATTCAGGATCCCTAAAAAATTGAAAGCAGTTACCTTCCCTGAATCCATCAATGTATGGTGTTACGAATTTTCCTTACTGGAGGGATCGATTACCGATAGCTGTAATGCAAAGACTATCTCCACGAATGCTACAGTCCAGGGAACAGATCCTTTGCGATCAGATACTGATGGAGACGGAATACTCGATAGCCAGGATGCACGACCACTCATTGCAGATGAACAGCCCGCATCTCCAGAACCTGAAGAAACTCCACAACCTGAATCAGAACCGGAACATGAATCTGAAGGAGAATCCAGCCCTGCAGAAGGTGAATCTGAATCCACCTCAGATCCTACAGAAGAACACTATATTGCACTCGATATGGAAGAATCTGATGAATCGGGTGGATCTATGCTACTCCTGCTCGGTGCAGGAATCGGGTTCTGTATTATTCTGATCTGTGTGGGGTATATCATTTCCAGACGAACCTCACACGGTAAAAAATCAGTCGAATCAGATGCAGATACGACTATCTGTACTGCCTGCGGACATGAAAATGAACAGGGTAGTACATTCTGTGAACATTGTGGTGAAAAACTCTGATTTCTTTTACATTTCTTTTTTTATTTCTACAGAAAAATAAGATGTCCAATGTGACTTGAAATCAATATGTGTCTTCAATGCAAAATGAAAAAAGGATGAAAGAAAATAGAAGGAATATTTTACATGTACTGAGTGAGATTTTATTACCTTCTCTGTACAATTAATGAGCAGATTCATCTAGTTCCATGATTCCGAACATATTTCCTTCCGTATCCACACAGTATGCCATGTACCCAACACCAGGAACAGCATTTTTGGGCACTACTACCTTCCCTCCTGCTCCATTGATTTTCTTCATCATATCATCCACCGAAGGTACTTCTATGGTATTAACAGTTCCTCCAGGACCTTCCCGCTTCATCAACCCTCCGTCAATTCCTGGTGTCTCTGGTGGACCTGTAGTGATCATCCAGTAATCAATAGGCCCCTCCCATTTCTCAATGTTCCATCCAAAAACATTCTGATAAAATGTTGTAGCCCGTTCTACATCATCTGCCATTATTTCAAAATGTGTTACTCTCATAATAATACCTCCTTTCATAAGAATACCCATTTTCTCCTTTAAAAAATAATTTTTCTGACATGCCTATGTTTTTTCATGAAAAAATCCATACACCACCTCTTGATAGATTCTGGTGACAGCGCTGTAGCGTATAGACTGTACAGTTATTTATAGGTTACTGCACACCAAAAACCAGGGGTTATCAGTGCTCAGAATTCTGCACAGCCAGACATCCTCCATCTTATTTTCTCGTTATCTTACCATCGAGCAGGGCAAAAATTCTGTTAGATTTAATAGCGAAATGGGTATTGTGTGTGGTGAAAATTACTGTTTTTCCGGTCTCATTTATTTTCTGAAGTATACTGAATATTTTTTCAGAAGAATGAGAGGATAAATTTCCCTCTGGTTCATCTCCTACCAGGATGACCGGGTCATTGACCAGAGCCCGAGCAATGCACACAACTCTTCGTTCTTCATCATTGAGGTCCTGAGGATACTTATCTGCAAGTGAGGAAAATCCAATGAATTCCAGACATTCCTCTGCTCTTTCGGTAGAATCAGTGCCATCTGATTTATTGGAGAAAAGAAGTGGTAAGACCACATTCTGTAGGGCTGTTAAACTTGAGATTAATTGATCATCCTTGGACACCGTTCCTACGTTATGTATTCTCCATTCTTCCATCTGCTTTCTGGACAGATTTTCACACCGAGTTTCTGCAATCACCATTGATCCTTCTGTGGGAAATTCTAATCCTCCCATTATACGAACCAATGCTGATTTCCCACTTCCTGAAGGGCCAATTATTGAAACTAGTTCTCCTTGTTTAATCTCTAAATCTATCCCGTTCAAGACATGTAGTTTTCGATTTCCCATTGACACGCTTTTTTTGATTCCTTTCAATTCTACAATTGTTGTCATGTCAACACCTCACGTAATCCACATGAATTCTTCATAAAATTTTTTCAAGAATTCACAATCTCTTTGAAATATGCCAACCCTATCCCATTGAGCAACTGCTTCCCCAATACATCCTCCACCACATACATATCTGTATATACAGGTGTCACAGGGTGGTAACTGTTCAACAGTCAGATTCCTCAGGGTGTGCAATATCGACGAATTCAGATAAATATCATTAAGCTCTTTCTCCAGAGCAGACCCACACGAAAATTTCGGATTGATCAATGCATCACAGGGATATACTTCTCCATCAGGCATTATTGACAAAATCTCTGTTCCTGCTCCACAATTAAATTTTTTCCGTAATTTTCTGGGTAATAAATGATATAAAGTATCTATTGTATCGTCCAGTTCAAATAATTTCTTAAAAAGAGCTACAATTGCATCAGGAGCAGCTCGCAATGTGTTATAGTTTTGTGCATTTCCAATTTCTTTGAGAAGTGAAATATGAAATGCATTCACTCCCTTCTGAGAAAGATACTCGATTAAGGGGAGCACTTCATCAATATTTAATGCGGTGAGTGTAATTCCTGCAGTCACAGGCATTCCTTCATCTACTAACCGCTCAATAGATGTCATCACATTATGAAAAGAAATTCCTCTGAGAGTTTGTTGTGTTCTTTCAAATCCATCTATACTTATTTGAATTGAATTAAACCCTGCACTAATGTCAGGTATAATATCTTCTGGTATGAGTCCATTGGAAAGTAGATGTGTTGACAGGGACAATTCCCTGGCATAATGGGCTATATCACAAAATCCTTCATACTTTACTGGATCTCCTCCTGAAAAAATTATACGATCTGGATGCATTTCTGCAGCAGAGGCTATAATTGATTTCCACTGGGAAGAAGTCAACACAGTATCACAGGTATAGGTATAATAGCAGTATATACATTTACCTGAACAGGTGGGAGTCAAGTTTAATTCCACATCCAGAGGATGATGTCTCTCTTGTATATTCTGCACTCTCTCTACTCTCTGATCTTCCGATTTATGTTTGAATGAGGATAATGCCGAGGTGATGAGATCCTGAAGAGTATGTGATGAACATCCCTCACATGTATCCAGTGCATGTGCACCCTTTTCTCCTTCCCTGGCTAACAGTAAGAGTAAGGCCACAGTCGGTGATACTTTTTTCCAGTTGGGAACAAATGGGTCAAATAGTAAAAATTCTTTATTTCTTTCCATTATATGGACAGCTTCGTGTGGTGGTTCTTCCATTAGCTAAGTCTAATAAAATAGCCTTAAAATATCTTTCGGTTAAAATTATATCTTTATATCTCAAAATTTAAACAGAAAGATTTATATATACAATTTCTTAGAATAAGAAGAGGTGAAATAAATGAAAGACATAAGTGAATTAATCGAAAAAATTGTCTCTGACAGTGAGTTCAGAACACACTTCTTCAGTAATCCACAATCTATTCTGGCTGAGTACGATCTGACAATAAGTGACAAAGAACTCGAGGAATTAAAGAACCTGAGTACTGCAGAAACAGATACCCTCTCAGAAGAATTATCAGACAGACTCTCAAAATCCTGTAGCTGGCAAACATAATAATGAGAGACACCATGCCCTCTCCTGCTACCAAAGCACTCTTCCAGTACATACAGGAAAAATCGCCAGAACTCTCAGCAGCATATGAGGAGATATATGAGGAATCGGGGAAACTGAAAGCATTAAGAGAATTTTCTATTTATCCTTATCTTTTTTGTCCTGATTTGGGAATTGACAATGAAATATCATTGATTCTTTCACAGATGTATATCTGTCTTACATTATTCTTTCGAATACAGGATTGTGCTGTGGATCAACCCACTAGGAAAAATACCCGCTATTTACTCTTCTCCAATGTGTTGATGGGATATCTAGTGAACCTTTTACACCGCTTTCCTTCAGAATTAGATGAGATTTTTGAGAGATCATTAGTTGAATATTCCACCAGCTCTAGCCATGAAATCGAAAGCCATTCATTTTGTAGAGATTCTCCCGTAGATTCAGAGATTCTCACCTTCCATGATACTACGTTTTTAGGAAAGAAATTTTCTCCACTGAAAGTTCCACTGGCAGCAGCTCTCCTTCATGCTGGAAGAGGATCTCTTCACACTGTAGATTCACTAATAGATACCTACGGAATAGCATTGCAGCTGAGAAATGATCTCATGGATTGGGAGGAAGATTACAGGAGAGGTCAAATGACCTATTTTCTCTCAGAGGTTATCACCGATTCGTTTCCTCATGAAGACACATGGCCAGAAGTGAGTAACCTTAAAAAAGCAGTGCTTTCTTCACATGCTGTCTTGAAAATGATGACCCTGGAATTACAATACACTATTGAAGCTGCCACAATTGCTCACGATATTTCTAATCGGTTTTCAGCATTTTTTGAGGAACAGGTCAATCATATAAAACAAGATATTCAGGAAATGCTTACCTGGAAATATCATCTCCCCAATACTGGTTTAATTACTCCATAAAATCGCACTGGAATAAAAAGCACAATGAAAGCTGTATAGGCAAAAGCAATGATTCCATATGATGCCAGGATTTTTTCTTCGGTACTGAATTTTTTAGACCCTTTTAGTTTATTGAAAAACTCCTTTTTTAAAAATGCAAAGGACTTTTTCCTCATATTGGGTATCTCCAGATAATCCATTATCATGTAATATCCATCCCATTCTAAGAGGGGATTCAGATTGAGCATGCCAAGCAAATAATTTAAAAATGCGGCTTTCAGTAGAATGGACACTATTGATGTATTTCCCAGAGAAAAATAAGATAATATACAGAGAATAGAGGCCAGAAAGAAATTTGTATAAGGTCCCACAAAAGATACTGCAAATCGTGAGAATCGTGGGGCCATCCAGATATCTGTGGTTTCACAGAATGCAGCCACCCCTCCATAATATAACATGAGGCCGAATCCACCAACTTCACGGCCATAATGAGTGGTGGTAAACCCATGGGCAAGTTCATGGATAACCAGGCAACCATTGAGCAGGAGAAATGCAGCCACGAATTCACCAAAACTTAAATGTGAAAAACTATCAGGATCGATGAGGAGTATTCTATAGAAGAGAAAAACACCTGCCAGAGTGATGAAGACACTGAGAATGATAAACGGCTTGGTATAGAAAATCCACACGAATTTGTTGTATAGATACCTCATTTTGGAATCAACATTGTGTATCTGAAAACTGTAATTGATTATTTTTCGCAGGGTCATGATAACCTTATATTTAACTGTTTTCTTTGCAAAATGGTGTTGAAGCAATCCCAGGGTGTTGACACTTTTTTCTTTCAAGAATCCATTTGAGATGAGTTTCCCTATGAGGGTTCCAATATTGGCAAATCCCATTGAATTATATTTGAGAAAATATGCAAGAGCGATATCACGTATATTTGTCTCCCCATTCAGACTTTCCCATACAAAAAAATCTTCTTCACTCAATTGAAGAAATTTATTATTCTTCAAGTTTTTTAAAACATAATATGATTTTCCCTTCCGTTCAAATTTCTTAACTTCAACTTCTTCAATCCTTTCTGGCTTTTTTTTAGAAATATCCAGCTTTTCCTTTATGGATGACCATATATTCCATTCCTGATCAACATCTGCTTCCCTTTCTTCGAGAATTTTCCAGATTGACTCATCGTCTTCCATGGATGCATTCACTTCGAGGACATTTTTTCATCAAGTGATTTCCAGATATCTACTGCCAGTTTTTTGGGTTTCTTCCTGATTTCTCTGACCCTGTATTTTTTTCTATTTTTTTCCTCAAATTCTTCCACATACCCTTTATCTATCAGGGATTTCAACAATGAGGGTACATCATCTTTCTGTTCACTGAATGCATCTTCTAATTGCGACAGTTCGATGGATTCTACCGATGATATCTTCAGTATAAGAGATCTCATTATGGGTGGGAGATCCATGAGATCGATCATAGATACTTTTTTTGATGATGGATGCTGATTTTTTTCAATTTCCCCTTCCAGTATCTCAATAGCCATTTCACTCCTCCTCTTAATTTCTTCCATTTCTTTCAACAAGGAAAGATATACCTGTAGAGAGTCTGTCATTACTTACCACCTAATCAATCTCAGGCATGCTAATCGGAGAGGGCTGAGGATTGCACTTTTGGCACCATACAGCATCAGCAACAACGATTGCTTTCGGAATATCATCATCCTCATCATATATTGTGAGTATATATGGCATTTTTTTCATGTGCTCTTTGCATACTGCTCTGCCACAGAATTTGCATATTGCTGCAGCAGGTTCTCCACATTCCCAGCATCTCACGGTATCACATCTCTTAAGGGTTTGAAAGTATTTTTTCAGTTATCAACTCTATTTCTTTGGAGAATGGATGATCAGGATATTGTATATAGAATACATTAGAACTTCCCATTTTCAATAGATCTTCACTGTGAGGAAGCATTGATAGCACATTGCAGTCATAGGTGTCCTGAACCCGTTTCTGCAAATCCGCCGCATTGGGCATGAGGACTTTATTCATCAAAAGGTAGGTGGAGGGGACATTTAATTTCTGAGACGCTTCAAGCGTTACTGAAGTTCCCTGAAAATCCTGTTCATCTGGTCTCATTATTATGAAAAGGATATCTGCAACCGATAAAGAAAAAAGGGTTTCCTCATACAATCCAGGATGAGTATCCACCACCAGATAGTCTGGATGTAACTCATCTTCTAATATGGTAAATCCTTTTGTTAATTGAGTAAAATCATAACCTTCCCGTAAAGTCCGAATAATATCATTGGTCTCTATGCTTGAGGGTATGAAATATATTTCCCCAGATTCCAGCGGGATTCGAGAAGAAAGCTTATGTATTACTTTCGTTATTTCACATTTTTTCCACAGAAAATCATTTAATGAATTTTTTATATCCGATCCTTTGAACCCAAATACTGCATGCACACCAGGTGACTGAATATCTAAGTCTATAAGGACTACTTTTTTACCTTTTCGAGCTAAACAAGCCGATATATTTGCCGATATATTTGATTTTCCCGTTCCTCCCCTAAAAGAGTGGAAAAATATCTTTTTCATTTGACACACCTCACTAACCAAATATACCTTCCTGAGAAGGTTGAGAATCAAGTAAATCCGTTCGGAATTCAGGGAAAAGATAGGGTTTAATCTTTTGAAAAATTTCATAGATCACCGACAACATAGTGTTATTGTATGTTTCCAAATCTTTCCATCGTGCTTCTGCAGCCAGTACTGTGGGTGACACCATTTTCAGATCTTCTTTTTGCGATTGATTCCCAACAGATTCACATTGAAGGATTCCTGCAACATCAAAGATATTGCTGCGTCCTAATCTCGTACTTTTTTTCAGAAAATCAAAAAGATCGATATGTTGAAAACTCCATAAATCAGATAAATCTATATTTAGTATCATAGCCCGGGTTAATAATATTTTCAAATCATATTCTTTCCCATCATATGTCAATATGAGAGTGGTTTGTAAATTCAAAGAGTGGAGAAAATCCCTGAAATCACATAACATTTTGGATTCCTCTTCCTCTGAAGTAGCAATCCATGATTTCACTTCTTTATTATCATAGGTATGAATTTCACATCCTATGATCATGATCCTGTTTTTCTCCAAGGCATGATAGCTACTTTCCTGTATGTTCATGGTAATAATATTTTTGAACATATTCCATCTTCTCTTAATATTATGATACCTATTTAAATGTAACGGTTATAATACTTTATATTTTAGCAAAATTTAAGAAATAAAGATACTAATGTATAGTAATATTTTTTTCACGATCTGATCTCGTTATTTTAATGAATATTTCTCCCTGTATGCGCTATTTTCTTTTTTCTTTTTTTCATGCTGTGAATATATATTTTTTTAATAAAAATAAAATTTATATAATGTACTAGGAATGAAATGAGTTAGAAATATTAAAGTGAACATACGCTACTGGATATATTGCTGCCAGTCCAGAAAGTAAAAGCCCGAGAAATAAACTAATTAAAATTGAATCCCTTGAAAAGATATATTGGATGGGAAGCATATTTGAAGAGACAAATTGTACAAAAATTTCTGAAAAATATGGTCCAATCAATAGACTCAAAATCCAGGCAGGAATTGCAAAGAGGAGTGTACTCATAATAATAATTTTAGAAATTTCATGAAGTTTTGCTCCGTATCTGTGAAGTAACTGAAATTCTTTTCGCCTGTTCATGACATTGAAGGTTACAGCATAACTGGTATTGATGAATGCAATAACACCCACCAATCCCAGAAAAGAATAGAAAAGAAGGAGAAACATTGCTGTCATGTTCTCTGTTTTTTTGATACTTTCATTTTTCGTTCGAATACTGCCATGAAAATCCATTTCCAGTAATTTTTCTTTGATAAGAAAGCCTATTTCTTCTGCAGTAGCTGCTGAATCAGACACTAAATCAATCATGATGTGGGTCCTTTCATTCTGCACATGGAAAGTATCTTCAACATATTCTAAAGGTATGAAAATCGTTTTCCCATCGTGGTCAGCATCTGCAATAATCCCTGTAACAGTGAAATCTGCTGAACGTGCATGTATTTCCACTGAGATCTCATCTCCAACTTGAACAGTATCCTGAGCCAGATACGTGGAAATCAGTGCCCCATTTTGTATTTCATCAAAATAGGTGCCTTCAATTATTTTTGGATGATAAATATCTGTATCGTAGGGAATACCACAGATTTGAACCGAATCCTCATTGATGAGACCTTCCCTGACAAACCAGTATTCATGATGTTGAATTTCTTCCATAGAATCTAAAAATGAAGTCAATTCAGGCGTTATTTCCACTGGAATGTCAAAATATACATACAAGTCGTATGATCTGACTTCATAAATTTCATCACTCAATGTATATCGGATCGATGATCCCGTAGATTGCACAATTATGAGAAGTGTCAAAAAAAAGGTTAACCCCAGTATTGTAATGGTAGTTCTTGCTTTATGCTTAATATAAGAAGAAATTGCAATATTCCAGTTCAGAGAGAAATGCACCTTTGAAAATAACGCCTTTGTTATCCTGGAAATCCTGAAATGTAACATATCACTCGCCTTTGTCCCTACTCGAACAGAAAACACGGAAAAAGCAGTAGAGAGTCCGATGCCTAACACCAATGATATGAAAAGAGTTTTGTAGTCAAAGAAGGGAAATGCCTTCACATTAAGTATCCCACAGAAATACGCCGTTACATAGGTATGAAGGACCCATCCCATGGGGATACCAAGTATGGTAGCAATGAATATCAGGTATATTTTTGAAGGAAAATACATCATGAATCTATGAAACCGAGTCAATCCAATTTTTTGCATTATCTTAATCTCATTTTTTTCTTCCAGGAATAAAGCAGTGGTAGAATTCCATAAAAAAATACATGCAGTGAGTAATAGCATGATAGAAAATTGAATTATTAAAAACTGGGTCTGTGTTACGAGATTTCGAATAAAATATGTTTGTGGAGTATTTTTTTCGAAAGACATCACAGAAGAACCGTTCTGTTCAAGTGTCGTAATTACTTGCTCACATACAGCATCTACTTCATGAGCATTATCCACCGTAATGAGCATATGATTGGGGATTGTGATGCCAGTGATATTTCTGGCTGTTTCAATTTGACAAAATCCCACTGCTTCACCTGAATAAGAATATGAAATATATCCTGGGTTACGGTAATACTGAGAAACCTGCAGACGAACTGGTCCCTGGGGAGAATAAAATTCTATTTCTTCTCCTTCTGCAATATCGAGCATCTTCACCGATGAATCGAGAAGGAGTGCATTATCGTTGGGAGGGGAAATGATATCCTGTTCAAATTTGTTTATATGGATATTTCTGAAATCGGGGACCCCCACCATCAAGACCCGTTTCCAGCTGCCCTGATAATACAGATCTGTTTTATATACTATGCGGGATTCAACCTGGTCCACACCTGGAATTTCTAAAAGAGCATGTTCAATTTCTGGGGTGATTTCATCTACTGTTACGGTGATATTTGCAATATTCTGTTCAGTAAAGGCAATATTCATAGAATTTTGAACACTCCCTCCAGTAGATAATGCTGCAAAAACACCTCCTAGTCCAATAATCAATCCAAGAATTATTAAAAAACTACTAAAGGGGTAGTTCTTAATTTTTTTCAAGTTATACATCAATATGAGCCAGATTTTTTTCATGCTATTCACCATCATTAAAAATTTTTCATCCACACAGATTTCGCTACCCAGAACATTCCGCTGAAAAGAAGAATCACTACACCGACGATGAGGAAGACTTCCTGAACGCCAAGTATATCACCTAAGTATCCTGCCAATCCCATGGAAACCACTAGAGAAGAATTGGTAATGGTCATCAATGCACCTATTGCTCTTCCTCTTTTTTCTTCTGGAGATTCCTGTTGAATTATTGTGGTAACCAGAATAGAGATAATGATCATGCCAATGCCTGCTAAAAAGAGTGAAATAACTGCTATGAGCATGGATTCACATACTCCCAGAAGTAAAATCGCACATCCCACAACAATAATACTCAGGCACAGGAGAGTACTTCGATTAATTTTTTGAATGAGTGAACTGATAAAGACTGCTGCAAGGAAGCTTCCCAGCGATTGTGAAGAAGCGAGAATACCGAATTGTTCAGCACCTACTAACAATACATCTTTGACATAAACAATGCCCAGGACATTGATGAATCCCAGAGAAAACATGAGCAGTGCAATTATAATAAGTACAAACCGAATAATTGAGGCATTCCATACAAAAATCAATCCATTTTTTACATCCAGTAATAGATCTCGTATTGCATTTGATTGACCCTGTATCTTTTTATAAGATATGGTTAAAATCAATCCCCCTGAAACAATATATGTCATTGCATCTATTATAAAAGCTGATTGTACTCCCAGCACCCCGACAATGATTCCTCCCATGGCGGGTCCTGCAACATCTGCCATCATGGATGTTACCTTATATAATGAGTTAGCCACGAGAAGATGATCTTTTCCCACAATAGACGGTATCAATGCCAGTCTGGATGTGGAAGATAATTGTCTTAAAATAGAAATACAGAAAGCAATCAGGTAGATTTGATATACCTCTGTCACCAATAGAAGAAGAAAGACCAACACAGCTCTCCCAAAATCAGCAAACACAATAATATATTTTTTATTTGCTTTATCTGCCAGGGCTCCTGAGATCATGCCGAAGACAATTATAGGAATTGTCTGCACTATCATCAATACTCCCACATCGAGAGCCGAACCTGATAGTTCGAAAACAAACCAAATCAGGGCAATCAGATGGATACCATTTCCAAAATAAGAAATATTTTTCCCTATCCAAATGGAAAAATAATCTCTTATCTTCAATATATCAATAAATGTGGGTTTTGTATTCATTTTTTCTGATTTCATACCACTCTCTCTCAAGACCTTATGAGATTTCATGACGAAAATTCATGATGAGCATCGTTATTTCATAAATTCTATACCATGTAATCTCAGCTACACTATTCATTCATAAAATCTTTATAAAGTTTTCTATTGAATCTTAATACGAAAACCTTATAAGTGATAGATACAATAAGAAGTTAAAAAGAGGAGGTGAAATCATATGAGTAATTTTCAGGAAGTCATAGGAAAAGCTGTCACAGACAAAGCATTCCGGAAAGAATTGTTCGAAGATGTTACTGGCACTATAGAAAAGTATAACTTTTCACTTGAACCTGAGGAAGTTAAAAAGCTTGAATCTGTAGATCTCGAAAATGTTGACACTGCTTTCAATGAACTTGAAGAAAGAATGTCAAAGAGCGAGTCTGCTATTGTCGGCTGGCTTGCCGACTAAGTATACAAATTCGGCATCCTCAAATGTATGCAGCGTGGATCCATGGAATACTATAACGATATTTATATATTTTATCTTTTTTCTAACATTGTGAAACTATGTGCGATGCAATTTTAATTTCTCCACCACAATGGTTTCCTGGGAGACCATTTTTATCAATTCCTGCGCTTACTGCATTTCTGCAATCAAAGGAATATGATGTGATTCAAAGAGATGCAAATATCGCTTTTTACAATTGGATACTGTCAAAAGATATCCTCAAATCTTTTTATTCTAGAATAGATGAAAATGTAATTGAAAAAAAGGATGTTGCAAGTAAATTCAAGGTATTATCACTCACTATAGATTCTCTTTTAGAAACTATTGAAAATACAAAAGAAAGCATTAAAACCCAGATGATGAACACCACACATTACCTTCAACTGACCTTGGCCTTTGAAATCATCTCATTAGCTCATTATCCAACTATCTTGAATTTGAGTAGTTACTCACCTCCAGATCTACCTTTCACTCAACTAATCACGAATGTTTATCAGAATCCATTCATTATTTTTTTAAAAAAGTTTTTCCTTCCTTTAATCCTCAAAAAAACCCCCACCATTGTGGGAATATCTGTGAGTGCTCATTCACAAGTTATTCCCAGCTTAACCTTATCCCATCTCATAAAAAAGGAAAATCCACACATCCATATTTGTCTAGGAGGAAATACATTTTCGAGATCAGAAAATGAGCTACCCATGCTCAAGCCTCTCTTCGACTATATTGACAGTATAATTTTTTATGATGGTGAAACAGCACTGTCTTCTCTCATAACATGTATC
>AZIF01000750.1_pt1 | contig 17003 bp, 12 predicted proteins | sample 359031 | NCBI WGS metagenome assembly AZIF01 (sample SAMN02429710, study PRJNA222658) | marine sediment metagenome | biome: Sediment sample; isolation source: sample MGS-PRI from oil contaminated site at the harbour of Priolo Gargallo... | place: Italy: Priolo | collected 2011-03-08 | depth 6 m m
GAATAAGGATACGAATAAGGATACGAATAAGGATACGAATACTAATTTGAATACCAATGTGAAACCTATGACATTGGATCAGGAAATTCAATCCTTTCTCTCATCTTCAGGAAAGGACTTTTACAAGAAGCTCCTGGAACTGGAACCCTACCTGAATGCAGCAAATCAGATGGTTATCATCCGGATGGGATATAATGATCATGGATTTGTCCATTCTAAAATTGTCACTCGAAATGCTCTGCAGATACTGGAGATCGTAAAAGATGTTCTCCCTCTCAACATTATCACAGAAAAGCTGGGGGATTTTTCAGATGTACAGCTGGTGATAATGGGTGGTGCATTTCTGCATGATGTGGGGAATATGGTGCACAGGGATGATCACATCCTTCACAGCTGTTATCTTGCATCCCAGTTACTCATGCCTCTCCTTCCTGAATTCACTGCCCATCCTACCCAGATGCTCTCTGAGATACTCCACTGTATATATTCCCACCACGAAGAAAGCCAGTGTCTCACTACGGAAGCAGGTATAGTGACCATAGCAGACGGTTGTGATATGGCAGAAGGACGGGCCCGAATCCCTTATAATCTGGGAAAAATAGACATTCATTCGGTATCTGCCCTCTCTATAAAGAAGGTCACTATTTCAAGGGGAGAAAAAAAACCACTGCGAATCGAAGTCCATATGGATAGCCAGGCAGGCATCTTTCAGATTCAGGAAGTGCTGGGAAAAAAGGTGGAAACATCTGGGTTACAGAAACATATTGAAGTTGTTGGTATTTACCGGAATGAGGCACTTCCTATTACCCTCTGAGTTCCTCGTAGGAAGAGGATAAGAGAATATGTTGAGAAATAAAAAAAGAGAAAAAGATTAGCCAAATAAGCGTTTCTGTGCTAATCGGATATCCTCAGCTTTAACAGTTTTTCTCCCTGCATGACTGGCAAGAGTTATGGCCTCTCTTGCCACCTCAATGGCAGTGTCCTGGAGATGAGCTCCAAGTTCTTTAGCTGCTCCTTCAGAAACTCGGTGAGCACCAGCTTTTCGGATCAATTTGTCCACAGATGCTAATGGTAATACCATATTAGTACCTCCTTTTATGTGGATATATGCTGGCTTTTTTCTCTTATCATCATTAATGACATCAAAAGCCGCCTTTCACTTGAAAGGCCTACCTTTATAAGTTTTTCGGTAAAACCACCCCTCGTGTGGCATAGTTAAATGGCACTTCCTTTGTTAAGGCATGGAATTCGGTTAACTCCAATGAGATCACTATTCTCATTTCCCGGTGAGGTACCTGATGACAGATTGTATATCATCCGCCGTTACAGAAACTACAATAGGGTCCAGAGGACATTGGTTGGAAAAATTTACCTTTCCCATGTAAGCGGCTTGTTTATTCAGTGACATGGTGAGTGTATTTCCCCGGGTAGTTTTAATGAGGATATCTCGAGCAGTGTCGCGGATGCGCTGTTTTTCCAGAAGCATTTTCACAGTATCCAGGACTTTTTTATCCTGGCTGGATGCAGAGAACCCTTCTTCAGAATCGATAAATTGGAGTGTGGGGAAAAGATTTTCAAGAGCATATTTTACCTTTTCCCGGGTTTCTGTGGGATACACAGGAACAGATACAGAAATATTCATGGATTCCTCCGGGAAAGAAAGTCTTGACATTTTCTTTCGAATTGAATCTTAGTGGATCGATTTAAAAGCATATAATCAGCCAGTGCAATGACTCCACCTATTCCAAATCCCAGCTCCCGCAGATCCCGTTCCACAAATTCCTTCCAGCATACTGGATCTCCTGCCCTTCTCCGCTTTCTTATTCGGATAAATCTCATTTTAGGAGGAGTATGAATCGCCACAATTTCCAGCGGGTACTGCTTCCTGAAGACATCGATTTCTGCAAGACCTCGCACTCCATCCACGATACATTGGGGAGTAAGCTTGTTGAGAATGAGATAGGCCACTGCAGCCAGTCCCTTTTCATCACGAAGGGCTTGAGCCACTTCCCCGTGCTGTTCAGGAGGAAGTCCTCTTTTTTTCGTTTCTGATCGAACCGCATCTCCCATGGAGATCACGGCATGATTGTATTCTCTGGCAATATCCAGAAAAATGCTCTTTCCACAGCCAGGCATCCCTACTACACACAGCATGAACAGGAGTGAGTACCCATTCATATAAAGCTGACCGTTTTTGTATTATTAGTATTCCACCATTCCTGTACAGGATGCAGACAGGTAAGAAATGTGGTATGGTTCCTTCAAAAGGACTGTGTGTGGAGTGAATACATATATTGATTGTAATTTTCTCAGAAAAATTTTTAAACAATAATCGAGAGAGTTTCATAATGAACCATAAACTGTTTCCACTGATTATCATGATTTCTATGGCAATGATATCTCAATTATACCCTGTCTCCCCCCTGGTAGTTACACCACCCAGGAGCATTCTGGTGCGTCCAGAAACTACCATCAACACGGTGGAAGATGTGGAACGGCTGGTGGACCTCTGTGAAAAATACAGGATAGCGAACATATTCCTGATGGTAAAACAGGATACTGGATCTGATTCAGGACTGGTATACTACAACAGCATGAGGATCTCAAATATTTCCCAATTCGACATACTCTTTCATGTGATTGATAAGGCTCATGAACACAATATTTCAGTGTATGCCTGGCTTCCCCTTCTCTACGATAAACGGGCTTCCCAGATAGGACTGGGAACAGGTGGGAACTGGGTCTCCCCTTTCAAAGCCACATCCTATTATGCTTCCATTGTGAATGAAATCATGACCTATTATGTTGATGGCATTCTCTTTGATTATGTTCAATTCCCTGATGATTTCACGGCAAGTGATGAATTAAAAGCAGCATTTGGTGAAAAATTTGGATATAATATGGCAAATGTTGATTTAAATGGAGAAAAAGAACGGGATACCTCATTGTGGAATCAATGGTTGGCGTACCGTGCACAGGTTCTCTCTACCTTTCTCAATTCCATTCTCCCTCATGGTATTCCAGCAGGCCTTTTGGCCAGCTCGGAGACTATTCAACATCTTGATACGTATCCACAGGTTTTCTCTGGTCTGAGTTTCATGGCTGGTCGGGTAGATGAAGACCCTGTCTCTCTCATCAATCAATTAACGCTGTATACAGGAACAGAAGCATATGTGATTCTCTCCAATGAGTATGTGAGAGAGGTGCGTGAATTAATTTCAAAGAGTAAATATGCAGATACTGTCATATTTGAGTCTCCAACCTGGTATGAATCTGATTTCAAGCGGATAAAAAAAGCAGAGATACCCTTTAATCATGTGAGATTTACCCGATTACCCTTTATTGATTTTTTCAATGGAGCATATGATATGGAAAAATGGAAAAGTTATGAGGTAAATACTGTAATTTTACCTGCAGGACGTGTATTCTGGACTTATTTTAAATATGAGCCATATAAAGAAAAATGGAGCCTGTATACGGAAAAATATGATCGAGATTTTGTCGATGAGATGATCACAGAGGTCCAGAAATCTGGATTATATGCCGTCCTGGAAGTGGATCTTCAGTCTGAAGAGTATGTGAATAAGTACAAGGATGCAGCCTCTATTACCTACCAGTGGAGCCCCCTTCGTAAGCGGGTCTGCCTTTCAGAACTGAACAATGAACCATATAAAACAGAATTTTTAGAGATGACCAGATACCTGGCAGATAATTATGAAGCAGAAGCCATTCTCATTTCCAACATAGCCTATTTTGAGGATTGCTTCTGCGATATATGTCTTCAATCATATATCACCTTTATGGCAGAACGGGGAACTATAGTGGAGGATTGGCCCCGAATCGATGGAGAAATCGACATCCTTGATGAATCCATAGCTCAGTGGAAAACAGTACAGATAACTGCATTCCTCCAGGATATCAGAGAATACCTCCGCGAATCCAACAAAGAACTGTGGATAGAGGCTCCTGTATCCCAGGACCTGGAATATGCATCATCTGAATTTGGATTGCATCTCCCTGAAATACAACCACTTGTAGACAGGATAGTGTTTAAAGATATAAATATTGAAAATCCCCCTCGGGTGGGAATTGTGGCAAAATCCATGAATTCACACAGCTCTCTCTTCTCCTTTAACATCAAGTCTTCACCTCTCCCTGCCAGAGAATATGTACTGGATTCATTGAAACTCTGTTACAGCAATGATATTGAGAGCGTGGGAGTGTATCCTCATAGTGTGCTGACCGATAATCTGTGGAGTGCCTTCTATATTGCCTATGCCTATAATTTGGCCATAACTAATGAGAGCCTTATGGAACTGTATGGACAGGGAGCATATGACGAGGTGATATCTACCTATTTTGTGTTCAGGGAAGAGAACCGGGAAGAAGAACGACAGACACGGGACAGGGCCAGACAAAATATCATTGAAGCAAAAAATGTCTATCGAAGGGTAGTACACTCCCTGGATGAAGCAAAACAGATCGATGTAGATGTTACAACCTTTGAAGTAGATATGCAGGAAACCTATGAGCTCATCGAAGAAGCAGAAACGCTTTTCATATCGGGAGCATATGAAGCAGCAGAACAGCGGGGGAAAACAGCCATTGTGGAATTCTCAACCCTTAATATGAGATTGGACAGACTGGTCCGGGAAGAGAGAATCAGCAGGGTGACCTCAGGGGTACTCATCATTGTGGCATTCATGCTGATTATGATGTATATTGGATTACGATTGAGGAGAACCCGTTCCTGAGAGAGATATCTTATTCTGGGGGGATTTCCAGTTTTTTCAATTCCAGATGTTCCTCCACGAATTTTTTAATATCATCCAGGGAATCAGATTTCAATCCATAAAATTCTGCGAATTTCTGAGTGGTTGTGAGCAGATAGGTACGTTCTTTGGGTCTTCTTTCGATAATTCCGTCTGATTCCAGTTCTTTAATGTGTTTGTATGCGCCTGTTCCCCGATATTTTATGACATCTGATTGGAGAATAGGCTGTTTATATGCAATCAGAGAAAGTGTTTTTAGCTTTGCCTTGGATTCACCAGATTCGGGTGCATAATTCATCACAATTTCACTGAAATCTGGTCTGAGCTGCATGACAAATTTTTTATCCACAGTCTCCACGATTTCTACAGCAGAATCTCTTTGGGCATAATGAGTTTGGAGATCGATAATCAGTTTTTTTATTTCAGCCCCCGGTGTATCCAGTGCCTGTGCCAGATCCTTCAAACTGACTGGTTTTCCACTGACAAATAACACAGCCTCAATGAGCTGCTTGAGTTGCTCCATGGTCCAGTAGAATTGGAATAGCTATATAAACATAGTCATCAGTGTACAATTCAGGAGAAATCCATGAGTATTGCAATTTTTAATCTACATGATAAATAAGACCATATTGAGACAAACACCAATATCACATGATGAAAACACATATATTTTTAAGTTATACTCACATGGACCTGTGGTGAAAACAGAATGCTGAGAAAGCTGTATGTGTTTGTGAAGAGAGATTTTCTCATGCTGTTCACATATAAATTCGCCATGGTATTCAATTATGTGCAGATGATCATGAATCTCTTTTTATTCGTATTATTTGCAGGCATGTTTGGAGAGCGGATGCTGGTGATGCTGGAACCCTATGGTGGAGATTTTATCCAGTATATCCTGGTAGGATCTATTGGATGGGGATATTTATGGAGTGCTATGGGAGCAGCATCAGGTTCTATCCAGCAGGAAATGATGCGGGGGACCTTTGAGCCAATCTTTCTCACACCCACCTCTCCCTTCGTCATCGTTATTGCCTATACAATCTGGGGATTGATCATGGGAACAATTTCACTTCTCATCCATCTGGCTATTGGGTTTTTCGTGTTTAATGTCCAGTTAACAGGTAATGTGGTCCTGGCCATCGTATTGATGGGATTATCTGTGTTGATGATGATTGGATTTGGATTAATGGTGGCCGGATTGAATGTATTTTTAAAACAGATAGGAGCCATGGTGTCTGTGGTCCAGTCGGTTTCACTCTTTTTATGTGGTGTCTATTTTCCCCTCAGTGTATTGCCGGAAATCATTCAACCACTGGGCAAGATTCTTCCCTTCTATTATTCCATCATGGGATTGAGGCTCTCATTATCGGAAACAAGTTCATTATCTGATATCATGCCTTATATATGGATTATCTCGGTCCTGGCAATCATTTCATTATCTTTCGGAGCGTTCCTGTTTAAACAGGGATTGAACAGGGCACGTAAAGAAGGAACTCTGGCATATTATTAGTCATAATGCACTATTTCTGAAAAAGGTATCCAGCTTTCTGGGATCCAGGTGTCCATTGGTACGAACACCACTGCACACATCCACACCAAAGGGAGCAACAGCATGTATTGCTGTACGGATATTGTTTGGATTCAATCCTCCGGCTAAAAAGATGGGTATATCCACCGATTCTCGGATTTTCCTGCTGATGGTCCAATCATGGATTCGACCGGTACCACCGAGCTCTTTTATGGGGAGAGCAGGATTCCCAGAATCGAGGAGAAGGGCATGGACAGAGGATGCTATCCTGCAGGCTTCCTCGAGGGATTCCTTTCCTGTGATATGGATCACCTGCACCAGAGAAATCCCTGGAAGGTGGGCCTGTAACAGTGGATATGCACTGGATTCGAGACGGTCACAGAGCTGAATGGTATTGACTCCTGTGCGATGCTGCTGTTTTATGATGGTGTGGGGGTCTCGATAGCTGGTGAGCAGAAAGGTACCTACCGAAGGAGGCACTATACGTGCAATACGAGCAATGCAATCCTCGGGGATTACTCCCGGGCCGCTGGGCATATGGGATACCAGTCCCAGAGCCGACGCGCCATGAGTTACTGCACACCATGCTTCCTGGATACTGGAGATGCAACAGATTTTAACCCGTGGGTGTAGGGTGGGTTCCATACAGAGTGTATGTAAAGAATAATATAAGAATTTCTTCTCCTGAACATCTGAAGGGAGTTCATCATCTGCAGATACAGGTACAGATACAGGTACATGTGACATGAGCTACATATCTATTTCATTTCAACCTTATTTTAGTTATAGAGCAATAATCAGCACCCTGTATAGAGCCAATGTAAAAAAAGGAATAAGGGAAAAAAGAAAAAAAGGGATTATATTTCATATTGTATGTAATCTATGAAAAATCCTTCATCAGTCTTAGATCTATCAGAGGTCAGTGTTATTACGATGGTGTCTCCATATTCCCACCTGCTCCAGACATCATAATGATGTCCTGTCCAGCGATCCCAGTAGGATGCAGATGTTCTCACCCAATCGTATCGTTTTTCTGTTTTAATCCAGGCAAAGTGCACCTTGATTTTTTTGGCACCATATTGATGGATTTCCCATGTCTTATCCCAGTTATTCCCGTAAGGATTTGATCGAATACCACGGTATTGAGTGATTATTTGCTGTGGAACACTGGTGGAATTTGTGGGAGGCGAATTACGGGAAGGTGCAGTAGAAGAGTTATTCTGCATTTTTACTTCTATTTTATCTACTCTGAATCCACTATCAGTTATAGATCTATCAGAGGTCAGTCTTATTAGTATGGTATCTCCATGTTGCCATTTACTCCAAACATTGGAATAGGTTCCTGTCCATGAATCACCTGCAGATGTTTTCACCCAATCGTATCGTTTTTCTGTTTTAATCCAGGCAAAGTGCACCTTGATTTTTTCAGCCCCATAATGCTGAATTTTCCATGTCTTATCCCAGTTGTTCCCATAGGGCCCTGATTCAAGCGTATAGGATTGTATTTCTCCCTGTATCCCATTTTCCATCATGACACACAGTATCATGATGGAAACTACAAACCATATCATTTTTTTCATAATTTTTTCCCCTCGATTTATATCTTACATTGATGAGTAACATATTATATGTCGTTAACCTTTATAAATTTTTTTCTATATATCTTTTATAATACTTGTAATTCATTCAAAAAAACTAACATTTATTGTCTCTTTTATTCTTATTATAATGCATATGGCATGAATAGTAAATAAATTTATATATTCCCGTATATATGGGAGCTTGAGGCCATGAATCAGAAGAGTTGGATTTGGTTGGAAAGATGGATTCTTTTAGGAGTCGTATGTATTTATGTGATCCTCAGTTCATCACAGATAGGATGCAGTCTCATAGTATGGAGTCATGGAATTGATGGTGTATGCTCAGGTTCAGTATCAGAAAATGGAAAGTTTATTGCAGTGGGGTGTGAAGATGGGTTCTATTATATATTTGATGACACAGGCAGACTCATAGGAAAAGGAAATGTTCCCGCTCCTGTTGTGTCCATAGATATTGCAAATTCTGGAGATTGTATTATAGGTTCTGGATCAGGATTCACCCTATGTAATAAAATGGGGGATCACATCTCGAGTTTTGTATCTTTCAATGTAAATAATGTTTCTATTTCTGATTCGGGGACGTATTCATTGGTCTGTTCTCAGGGAAACCTGTATATTAACCAAAATGCTTCTATGGTGGTACAGCTTCAGATTGCAGATATGGCTCCCTTTGGAGTGATCAGCTCTGATGGGAACATTGCGTGTGCAGCATCTAATGAGACCCTGTATTTCTATAGTGAGGGGTCTTTTACAGATCCTATAACCCTTAAGGAGCCTGTGAATGCTCTCATACTTTCTGATACTGGCCAGACAGTATGTGTCATGAATGATAGAATAGGAATAGTATCCCAGGACGGAACAGTTGAGTATATGGATATGAATGTTACCATAACCAGTATCTCAGCATCTATCGAGACCGGTACATATGTGATTACTCATACTGATTCAATTACATGGATGGAAAAGGGAATTACTGTGTTTGAAAAAAGATTTGAAGGCCCTGTCCACGTTCTGGATCTCTCAGAAGATGCAGATTATGCCGTAGTAAGAAATGGGGAAAAGACCGTAGTACTACTCACAAATCTTGGGGACACCTGCTTCACCCATGAATTCAACAGTAGTGTTGAGGACGCCTATATTACCGAGGATTTGTTGATTGTATACACCCCACATGGAATATACTGTTTCAGATTGTATGACGTTATCAAGAGTAATACCAATTTTTTCCCCTTTTTTTCGATGAAATCACTGCCCCTATCTTCGTTTATAGAAGAATCATGGTCATATTCCATTGATGGAAAAGCAGCCTTTCTCACGGGCGATCCTGATGGAGATGGGTATGCTGAAATCATAGTGCAGGAAAATGCCAGGTTATTACTCTTAGATGAAAATGGATTGCTGGAAGAGGAGAGAAACCTTGAAATTCCCTTTGTATTGTGTCCCTTGCTGGATGTGGATGGTGATTGTATACCTGAAATCCCCCTTCTTTTTCAACACTCTATCTACACCTTCACTATTTATGACTGGAAAACAGATCATTTACATGATTTTTTTCTAAATTCTGTCAGAGAATATCCTTCACAGACTGGACAGGCCAGACCTTTCATGATCTTGAATGGAGATACCCCAGTTATTGTAACATCACTCAGTGCAGGATATTCTTGTCAACCTCGGGGAGTGATTGCAGTGGATTCTGAATCAGGGGAGATCCTCTGGGAATACAAGACAGGACCGAGCGTTATTCCGGATGTTGTAGATGATATAGATGGAGATGGTATATCCGAAATAATAATAGGCAGCGCAGCACCCTGCAATTGTCCAGAAGATGAATTTTATCCAGACTGTGAAGCTTTCATAATTGCCCTCTCTGCCCAGGGAGAGGAAGTGTGGAGTCTTTCTGTGGGGACAGGATACAAGAGAGTCAGTGTCATGTCAGAAGATATCTTGGAGAACCCAGGAAAGGAGATCATTGGATTCTGTTACGAAGCATCTGAAAATTGGGGGCGACTTCTCTGTTTAAGCAGCACCGGAAAAATAGTGCATGATATTCATGAGGACTATTCTATTTTCCCGGGAGCTGTGGGTGATTTAGATGGAGATGGAACCATGGAAATTATCACCCTGGATTCTCAGGGTTATCTCAGGATATATACACCACATTTAGAAATGAAAGGAGAGGTGTACATCGATGAAAATGTAACCTCTAATGCACATGTCCTGATCACGGATGTTGATGGAGATGGAGCCCGTGATATTATATTCTGGCATGAGAAAACACTGATCATTTTTAACAGAGAATTAACTGTGATGTGGGAGAACCAGTGGAATACAACCATCAGGGCAAATGTACTCCCCACCACGGGGTGTAAAAATTTACTTCTGGTGCTTTCGGATCATCTCTCTGCATACTCTTTCCAGGGTCCTGGAGAAACTCCCTGTCCCCTCTGGGAAATAACATCAAGAGACCTTTCTGAAAAAGCTCTGGCCTATGAAAGTGAAGGAGAATCCCTTTTATTCTCGGGAAAATACTGGAATTCCAAAGAAAAGTTTCAAAATGCCCGTGAAATATATTCCCAATTACATGATGAGGAAAAAGTACAGGTGCTCTCACTGAGGATAGAAACTATTTCCCACAGTATCTTTAAAGATACCATCAAGAAAGGAATCTGGGTGCTTTCACTGATGAGTGGGATAGCACTGGCTGTGCTCTGTTATTTCTGGATTGTCAAACACCAGTGGTATCAATCCTGCGAACAGATAATTCTCATGTTCCTTCCCAGCCTTTTTGGGTTGTCCCAGATATATGTGACCCCTACCACCTCCTATTTTCCTCTGTTTATGGAGAGTATCCTTCCCCTCCTTCTTTTATCCTCTGTTATCCTGCTGAGAGAGAACATTTTACGGTTTATAAAAATCATTTCTACATATGTGAGAGGGCATAAAGACATGCTGGTGCTGTCCATATCTCAATCTAACTCTCATTATTCAGTTTCTGTGGAAAGTATTGAAGAAAGGTTCAATCCTGTGAAGGAGTCTCAGAAAATATTACTTTCTCCACAGGAAAAGAAAGAGCTGGTAGAGAAGATACCATTTATTATGGAGGTGTTGCATCAGGTTCCACAGCAGGGACCTGAGTTCCTCACTCATGCACAGGAATTGCTACAGGAGAGTGGGAAAATGCTGTATGAGAAGATTATCCCCCCTCAATTTGCAGACATACTGAATACATCATTTCTTCTCCTGGAAGTGGAAGACACAGATATTCCCTGGGAGCTCATGCATTCTCATGAATTCTTTGCACTTCACTATGCAATCTCCCGCAGAATGGTGTCCACTGAATCTGTCACCTTACACCCTGCTCCCCCTCATAAAGAAAAAAGGGCGCTCATCATTTCTGATCCATCAGAAAATTTAGAAGGTGCATCCACAGAATGTACAATCGTCCAGCAGAGACTCCATAAAAAAATGGATACTGTCATGGTGGAGGGAGCCGCTGCTTCAGTAGGGAGAGTGGCTCATTTACTGGGTCAGGGATTCGATATCATCCATTATGCAGGGCATATTGACAATGGTCTGGTGCTCTCAGACGGATATCTGGGATGTAAAGAAGTGAGAGAATTTCTGTTGGGAACACCCATTGTGGTCATGAATGGATGCAAATCTGAAGATCTGACAAAAGCATTCCTGCTGGGAGGGGCCAAAGTATATGTGGCTACAATCCATCCAATTCATGATATTACAGCTGCAGAAATTGCTGCAGATTTTTATGATCTCTGTTTTCACCATCAAATTGGAGAAGCATTGAGAAGGGCACGAAAATTACATGCATCCACCAGTATTACATGGGCATCTTTGATTATGTATGGAGATCCCACACTCACCCTCTGGTGAGAGTCCTATTATGGATATCTGGAAATTGAAAATTTATTGGTCACAGATGGGACAGGTATCCCGTTCCTGTACATCATTTATGTGGAAGATAGATTCGCAGTAGGGGCACATCATTCCTTCTCCATGAATCATTTTTCCATCCAGCGGGCACACTGTCTGAGCAGGGACTCTGACCCTGCGAAATGTGGGTTTTTTTCCAGCAGGAGCACCACATACTGGACAGTAATTGGCAATACACTGAATATGAAAGGCAGTACCACAATGAGGACATTCTTTTCTTCCAGAAATAATCTTTCTGGAGCATACAGAACAGATAACAGCCTCTTCTTTCGGTACTTTACGGGGAGCTGCTGCCCGTTTGAAGGACATTTCCTTGAAATTCAATACCAGCATGCTCAATACAGTAAAGAGAAGAATAAACACTATGAGAACGATCAATTCATTGAAAAAGGCAGAACTCAACCGTCTCATCCATAATTTTTCCAGAAGTGAAACACTCCACCGAACAACCATGAAATTTGATATGAACTTGCTCCAGGATTGCATTTCCTCAACAGGCACATTCATACCGGAGAACATGATCTGGGGCATCAAGACCACGGGAACCAGTGTAATGGCCCGATCGGGATTATCCACCGCAGCTGAAATAAGCAGCCCCAGGGTTATACCTGCTAGCGATATGAGGATAAGGACAAAGAACATGATGATTAAATCTCCATGAACTCCCTGAGGGGAAAGCCAGTGTGTTAACCCCAAGAGGATACTGCACTGGATCAGGCTCAACACCAGTAGTATCACGATTTTACTGAGCACATAGGATTCGATTTTTAAATTAACCATTCGCTCCCGCAGGTAAATGGGTCTCTCCTTACAGATTTCCCGGGCTGCATTGGTGGTCCCGCACCAGATAGCGGCCAGAGCCAGGGCAAATCGAATCTGGTGCTGCTGGGCTGCAATCCGCTGAGCCAGAGGCACTGACATATCTCCACTGACATCACCAAAGGCAAGGCTGATTACCATGGCAAGTATGGGAGTCTGCAGCAGTAACAGGGTGGTGTTAACAGTGTCTCCCATGAGTACATCAAGATACCTGCGAGCCAGCACCGTGGTCTGTCTGAATCCTGAATCTTCCATGATATCACCCTACGTTCCGGGAAAGCCGGGACACAATGTATTTCTGGTAGAGGTCTGAATGACGAAATCGTGTTTCCCATTCCTCTGGAGTCCCCTGTTTTAATTTTAGAAATATTTCCAAAAATTTTTGTACACCAAAATATTCCAGGACTTCAAAGGGAGGAGCAAAACAGGCTAATCGACCTCCCTTGGTGAGCACACAGAGAAAACTCAACAGCTCGAATCGTTCCAGAGGATGACTCACCATGAAGATACTTCTCCCTTCATCTGCAATCTCCCTGCAGAGATCCATGATCTTGATAATAGATCCATAATCCAGTCCAGAAGTGGGTTCATCCATGAACAGCATCAATGGATCGGAAATCAATTCGACACCGATATTGACCCGTTTTCTCTCTCCACCACTCAATACCTTGATCCTGGCATCTGCCCGTCGTTCAATTTCCAGCCGTTCTAAAATGGCATATATTTTCTCATAAATATCGCTCTTTTCCATATGGGGAACCCGCAGCAATGCTGAATAATAGAGCGCTTTTTCTACAGTGATCTGTTTGTGGACAATATCGTCCTGAGGTACATACCCTATAACGGTGCGGAAATCATCAAAATGAGCATAAAAATCGACTCCATTCATCAAAATGGACCCTGATGTGGCTGGTGAAAATCCATTTAGAGATTTCATCATGGTAGATTTTCCAGCACCAGAGGGACCAATGACTGCAATAAATTCCCGGGGATTGATAGTTATAGATATATTGTTGAGAATTCGTTTTCCATCAATGTCCCGAGAAATATTATAGGCTTCCAGTGTAACCTCTCTAGTCATTTAATCACACTACAGGGAATGAATGTATCCATAAAAGATTTTCGATGCCCGAAGATATCTAAATCTCTGTATTACGGAAAAATAACATAGTTATGAAATTATGTAGGATCATAGGTTTTTTACCAACAGAAAATCCTATGAAAAGATGTTATGGAGTGAGGAATGAGAGAAAAAAGAAAGGAGAGAGCAAATACATGGTCAGGGTTCCTGGAGTTTTTTCTTCAGGCTTTCATAGAGTTCTTGAGATATCTTACCCTCTCTGTATCGTTGTTCCAGTTTCTCCAGTTTTTCCTGGCGTTCTTTTTCAGGAGAGGGTTCCTGTTCCACAGGAATGAGATCCACCGTGCTTCCGGATGTAAGTCCACATTCTTCCACTGTGCTGGTAGGTGGACAGGGAGTCCCCCTATATGTGAGATCTGCAGGAACAATTCCTAAATTGGTGGCTGCTATCTGACGTACTTTTCCAATTTTATCAGTGGGTGCTGCCTGAATCATGGTAGTCTGACCAGATGCTGTGTTTCTCACAGTGAGGGTGAGTCCTTTTACAGCCTTTGTTTTTTGAGCTGCACCTGATTTTTTACCTTTATCCCGTCCTTTACCCAGTGATTTGATGAGTATACCTGCTCCTGCAACCACCACAATGGCAAGGATAATGTAGATGAGCCGGCTCCGCAGTGTACCCACTCCCTGGAGGTTGTCGATTTCATCGTTGCATCGGTCGATCCAGGTATCACAAACATCAGATTGAGTGTCATCTTCTGCCCGGGTGAATTCGGTTTTTGCCCGCTGGAAATAGGAGCGGGCCTGTTCATATGTGTCCATGGCCTCCTGGTAATCATTTGTGCGGGAGGCTTCCTCGAATAACTGTGTGCCTTCGGTGAAATTCTCCGTGGCTGAATGGTATGCCAGGCATTTATCGATCCATTCCTGCATATCCTGGGCTTTCTCATCGTCGCCCATGTCTTCAAAAATGTTCTTTGCTTCCTGGTACTGCTCCCTGGCCTTTTCAAATTCCTGTTGCTGGAAATATTCCTGGGCCTGCATAATATACTGCTGGGCATCCTGGGATTCGGAAAGCGTATCCTGCATGTCCTCAATAGCATCCAGTTGAGACTGGGTGTAGGTAATATCCAGCCTGAACCGGAGGGTGTCCAGGAAATTAATATAGGATTCTGCATCTGTTTTGCAATCTGCACAATTATATGCAGATGGCGTGAGATGAGTGAGAGCCAGGGATACCTCTACATAATCATCCTTCACAGTGAGGGATGTATCTTCATCGAGAACCTGTCCTGCACGATCTGCCCGGGAGTACCCTGCATGATCCCAGAATAGTTCCTGATTTTTTATATCAAAATTTAAATAACTTTCAAAATCGGTAACAGTATCACCATCAGATGTGTTGATCAGGATTTTAACCAAAATATCACAGAAATATTCTTTATATTCAGTATTCTGATACAGACAGTAATCTTGCGGAGCAATACTTACCGTTACCACCCGTGTATCTGTTTTGTAGGTATGATCCTCTTTTATGTAAATGGGCACAATGAAGGCTTCCAGATCATAATGATCTTCCACATTCTGTAATTCCACTGTCTCAGAAAAGGGAAGATCGCTTCCCTGAACAGTAGAGAATGAAAGCAGTATTCCCACACAGATGAGCATATATTTTTTTTTCATGATATTCACTCCTCTATTCTTCATGGAGAGAGCACTATTCTCTCTGGTATCACATTCTCATGGATTGAGAATTTTTAACTGTTCCCCTCACATCAATTTCAAAAGAGTTCCGGGATGTACTCTGCAATTGATTCAAGTGAGAGATACATGTCCAGTCAAAGGTTTTAAGAATTATGGTGAGCAGATTGTGTACGGTTGTGTAAGAGGATGATAATAACACCCACACCTATCACCCCACACATTGCTAACCCCACTATGAGTAGTACAGGGAGGTGAGAGGTGACCTGTACGGTGAAAACATGAGATGCTGTATAGTGTGTTCCGCCTACATCCTCATAGGTGGCGTGTATGGTGAGGGAATACTGTCCTTCTTCCATGCCTTTCATGAAGATAACCCCATCACTCTGACCACCGGGAGGGAGGGTGAATGCATATCCTGAAAGGGCCTGAATATCCACTCCCGGAGGGGATTCTAGCATGAGGTTAATACAGGTAGCATCTCCCTGTCCATTATTGGATATATGGAGGGATATATTTGCTTGTGAACCTGAAGATACTTCTATCAAGTCAGGAACCGTGAAAAGAAGTTCAGGACGTCCTGTCACCCGAAATGTGGCTCTGTACACCCGATCCACCCTGACATACTGTTCCATGTTCACAATATCTGCATGATATTCACCTATTTCATGAGCGGTGAGCGGCACCTGTGCTTCATAGATGCCTCCCCCTTTATCTATGAAGGGAATGAGTGCATCTCCTACAGATACATCGAAATGTAATCCACTCACCCCTTTCAGCGATGGATTCTTTACTTCAGCCCGTATCGTGACCTGGTCTTCATGGGTATATGCCTGTCTTTCCGTGGACAGAGATATGGTTACAGGAATCACGATTTTAAAGGCGGAAGTTTCTCTTTCAGGGGGATGATCCCGCTTGAAGATGGAAGCAGTCACCACATAGACTCCCTGCTTTCTGTTGGACAGATAATAGGTGGCAGTATATACTCCAGGAGACTCTTTTACAGCGGCAATCTCATCTCCATTCACATCCATGACCACAGTATCAACATCCTGTGGAAACCCCTGGATATCGGTGATATGCAGTGAAATATGTGCCCGGGAATCGATACCGGCAAGATATTCCTTCTTATCGGTATAGAGGGCAGAACTCAAATCACATACCACAGTAATAGAACACATGCTATACCCTGTTTGTGAAACATAGATTACAGGAGGTCCACACACATGGCAGGGTATGCACAGAGGACAGAACCCCATGTCCTCATAAAATCGTATGGTAAAGGTGATTTTACCGCATTCAGGACCCAGGGTATGGAGTTCTGTAAATTCCCCTCCCGTTGAAAAGTACCTCCACCCTGAAATTTCTTCTTCGTGAGAATCGGGGTACAGTTTAAATAACCGGGACCAACCAGGTCTGTCGAATGAGTAGTGAATTTTTACCATTTCACCAGGAGAATAGGTTGCATCACATCCCTTCTCGGTCCAGATACGAATGCCCTGACTCTCTGAGGGGTGTACGGAGGAGAGAATCAGGCACCCCAATAGTAC
>AZIF01000883.1_pt1 | contig 16952 bp, 17 predicted proteins | sample 359031 | NCBI WGS metagenome assembly AZIF01 (sample SAMN02429710, study PRJNA222658) | marine sediment metagenome | biome: Sediment sample; isolation source: sample MGS-PRI from oil contaminated site at the harbour of Priolo Gargallo... | place: Italy: Priolo | collected 2011-03-08 | depth 6 m m
AGAATGGAAAGAAATCATTTTATGGAATGACAGTATGGTACACTCATGACGAGAGGGTATGTGCTGGCAGCTTTTTCAGGTATTGCGTGGGGAACTATACCCCTGGCAGTAAAACAGATCTATGCTCTAGGATCTGCTAGCCCTCTTGATATCAGCTTTTTCAGGTTTGTTATTGCGGCTGTATTAGTTTCACTCATCTGTATGAAAAAAAAGCAGCCTGTCATTCTCATGAATAAGTGGTCAATTGTCATGGGATTCTGGGGTGTTTTCTGGATGTCATATATTAGTTTTGCTGGAATCCAATTCACTTCAGCAGTCAATGCTACCATTCTCTTTAACTCAAATCCCCTGTTGGTGGCCCTGCTGGTGCTCTGTCTCAAATGGGAAAAATTTTCTCTCACCACCCTCATGGGAATTCTGCTGGGCATCGGAGGAGTTCTGATTGTATCAGGACTGACTCTCAATCTCCATATCTTGGGCGATGCACTGGTTCTTTTGGGAGCGTTTGGGTGGGCCGTCTATACCGTATTGAGTTTCAAATTACGAGATAATTCCAGTTTATCTGTAACCAGCAGTTCTCTTTTCTGGGGTCTGCTCTTTTTTTGTTGTGGAGCCATCATCTGGAAAGATATTCCCCTGGTGGATGTGAAATCCTTTCTGTGGATCATCTACATAGGACTGATACCCACAGGAGCTGCATTTCTTTCTTATGTAAAAGCAGTGGACACGATTGGCTCCACCAGAGCTGCCGTATTTCAATATGCAGCTCCTGCAGTAGCAGTGATTATATCTGCAGTTCTGGGACTGGAATCCATCCATATATTTCAGATCGGAGGTATCCTCTGTATCATTACAGGAATAGAACTCACCAGGAGAACTGGCATCTCTCAATAGTTGATTCAGGTGGGGTTCCAGGTATCTTCTTCACGGATCACACCCTCATTGAGAGATTGTTGTGCTTCTCTATGAATTTTAAATACTTTCACGGTGTCAAAATTAGCTACCAGCTCGAAATGCTGTAACCCTTCTCCATTAAAAAAGAAGAGACGGGAAAACATGCAGCCCAGTGATTCATCAGGAATGAAAATCATTAAAGAGGGAGAATGATACCAGGCAATACCCAGAATTCCTTTGTCTCTCTGTAACAATATGGTGTGCTCCTCTGTGGAATAGAGCGTTCCCATGGTGGGAATGACAGAACGTTCGTCCACGATAAAACTGTGAGGCACCTGTGCAGTTTCATAGATGCCAATGACATGCTCGTCAATGTTGAAGAGATATTCTTTCCAGTGAGGTCGCAGCATGGTTCCCAGGGGTGTGCCACCGTACAGAAACACTGAATCTCCCTCTCCAGTGGTATAGTCCCAGGTTCCAAAATAGGTAATGGTGGGGAAGGTGAGGGCATTTCGAGAGTCCAGCACCAGGTAGGCATCCTGTTGTTCCACAGCAAAGGGAGTCATTTCCAGTTCCATCAACTCATCTCCTACTTTCTGGGAAGGAAACGTCCGAATCTGAGCAACTTCTTTCCTGCTCTCGAATCCAAATACTTCCTGTACTGCTACAGATTCATCAGGGGTCTGCAGCATCTTCCCGAATTTCAAAATCCGCCAGTAAATGTCGTAATGACCCCCATTCATTATAGATTTCCGTTTAGCCAGAGATTCAATCCAGTATCCGTTTCCCCAATCGGCAATGACCACACTATCAGAGGGAGTGTTATCATTTATCCATTGTAACGCATTCCACCAATCATTGCTTATGGGGGAGCTCGCTTCATTCATTTTTTCAGCAGAATAGTACATGGGGCTCAAAAGCATGATGATACCCAGTATTACCAGGGTTTTTCTGCCCGGTGAATTTTTAAAATGGGTCTTTAAAATATAGGAGAACGCAATACTTCCCAGGAGAATGAGAGGTACAGCCAGGATTAATAAAAATCGGGCTCCAGTGAGAACCATGAATGTAGCACCCGATAGATATAAGAAAAAAAAACTCAAAAGGGTATATTTTCTCTTGGATTCACCCGTATACAGGGCAATGATGCCCAGGGGAGCAATTATCAACAAGGTGGTAAAACTCTGCAAAAGCATGGTGATGGTCACTTCTTTTCTCTGAGAAATGAAGCTCCCCACATAGGGATAGAATATGTTCCTGGCTGTATAAAAGGATTCAGTAGTCACTCCTATATGGGCGGTGGGAATAGGCAATAAATTTTCTGAAAAGATCAGATAAAAAGAAAATAAAATAATAATAAGTGACGTAATCTGTTCTTTTTTATATCTATAAGATATGTAGAGGATTCCAGCCATTACCACCAAGAAAATCCCTTCAAAACTAGCACCAGAATATAATTCATGGGGTATGAAGAATCCAAGTAATATAACTGCGAAATTGAAAAAATGTATTTCTTTTTTTGTTTTGTAGTGAATGATAATTACCAGAATGGAAGAACCTATGAGTAATGGCATAATGTACCAGTATCCATTCCAGCCCAGTTCAAAGAGAAAAATACTGGATCCTGCCAGCATAGAATATATCCAGCTTCTCGAGGTAGTTGAAATGGATTTTATCCAGAAAAATGAACACAATAATGAAAAAAATATGATTATCCAATCGGTATCTGCAAATCCGATGATTGTCCGGGATATGACATAGGGAGTCAATCCCCACAGCAATGCACAGAATAATCCTCCCACCGTACCTGAGAACTCTCTTCCAATAAAAAATCCCAGAACGATAAAAAGGATTACAGAGAGGGCGACTGAATATGAGCACCATAAAAGCAGATTGTTGTGGGCCAACCCTCCAAAGAGGCGGAATGAATAGGCCAGGAAATAATGATAGAGGGGTGGGTGGCGGTCTCCTGGTTGCCCTGTAGGCCATGATGCCATATAATCCCACTGGGGTCTGTGTCCCTCTTCTATAATTGTTTCTGCCATGCGGTAGTGGTAATACGGATCATATCTCAGCAGGGCAGTACCGCCATCACTAACATATTCTGAACGAATATAGATGGAGAAGAAAATAATTGCACAGAGCGTAAGGATGATAAACAGATGATTTCGAGAAAACCGAACATATTTCATGGTAGGGGTTTCCGCTGTCACTATTTAAATTTTATGGTATATCTCAGATGATGGTATATGCAGGGTATATAATATAAGGGGATTATTGGATTTCAATTCTTTATATCAATAAGTGTTGAGAAAAAAAGGCAGATAAATTTATTATATTCTTTTTTTATGTATATTATCTGTTTTAGCTAAATCTTTGATTCTCTTCACACCATCAATTTCCTTTATAACTCGAGCAACTGCCTGGGGAACACATTTTTCCCACGGTTCATTTTCAAGTATCCTGTTCCTGATTTCTGTACCAGACCATTTCTCTCGATGTATGAGATGGGTGTTTCGTACCGTATATGATGCTTCTCTGAACAGTCGAATAGTAATGGGTTCATTTGAAAACACCGCATCGAAGGAGGGAGTCAATGATTCCACCTGTCTCACCCATACAGAATGTCTGTGGATATCATCGATAGGAATAATATACACTCTCTTGGTGATGGATTCCTCATCCAGTGTTTCTGTGATCATCTGGATCCTCTCACCCGCAGTGAAGGGATTTTCCAGAGTGTGGGAATGCTGTGCTGATCCCACCACGATGATCAATTCATAATGTTCTTTTAAAATCTCCTGCAATATAGCCAGGTGTCCCAGGTGGAAGGGTTGAAATCGTCCCACGTAAAGAGCACGCATAATCACCTTTTTTCGACCATATTTATAATAGTTTGCCAAAGATGTATTTGAAATCAGCAAAAGCTTTTTATACAACTGGTACAAGAGAAAAAAGATGGCTTATCGGAGAAAAAATTCACGAAACAGATCATATAGAAGACGATCAAAAAGAGTCCGAAAATTGAATATGGGTAGAATTGATGATTTTAAATGGGATCTCTCTCATATTCTCGATGACATGAATGATGAAAATTCTTCTGCTGTGAAGGGAGCAATTTATGCGAAAGCATCCAAAATTGGTGTCCGTGAGGCAAAGGATTACATCTGGGAAAAACAAAAAGAAGGTATTTTAGAACGTGATATTGCATTGCGGCTGACAAGATTACTCTCAAAGTATAGTGTGTATAGATAATACCGTATTGAACCAGTATCTACTGGGTCCTTTACACTCACCAGAAATCAGGAAGTGTCTGAGAGGGAGGATACAGTACTGTTTTTCTCATGGAGATAACTTCACCGAAAAGTTTATAAAGGATAACTTACTACCTAAATCGTAACTTATGCTTATGAGGTGAATGTTATGAAAAAAAAAGTAGTAACGAGTCTACTCATTATCCTTGTTTTGATAAGCATGATTGGTGAAGCTGCAGCAGTAGCTGCACCAACCATAGTATCTCCAAAAAATGGAGCCCAAGGAGTGAGCTGTACACCGACATTGACCTGGTCCCGGGTCACGGCTGCTCAGCGGTATGATATTCAGATATCCCGACAGAGCACCTTTATCCAGTATGTGGTTAATACCACAGTAACTACTACATCATACAGTGTTACCACTGCACTTCAGGCCAGCACTACCTATTACTGGCGGGTTCGCTCATACAGTATGGGAGATAACAGTTCCTGGGCAACAGCAAGTTTTAAAACAGGAACATGTGGAGGAGGCACAGGAGGAGGACCATCCCCCCCTGTATTGATTTCACCGGCTAATAATACCACATGGACCCAGAGTCTCTATCCCACCTTTCAATGGCAAACAGTGACCGGTGCCTCCAGTTATACCTTCCAGATTGCTACAGATTCCAGTTTCTCAAATATTATCAAACAGACCACAGTCTACAGCACCTATTATATTATAGATACAGCACTGACTAACTGTACCAGTTATTACTGGCGGGTGCGTTCTATAGGTGATGGGGATACTGTAGGAAGCTGGTCTTCATACTGGAAATTTACCACTCAGGTGGCTCCCAGTCAACCCATCCTTACCTCACCATTGAGTGGAGCCGTGCTTACCATGCGTCGACCGACCTTCACATGGGAGAGTTCTACCGGTGCAACAGCATATACGCTGGAGATAAATGGTTCCACCTATTCTGTTTCCACAACAACATTCACCCCCTATTCTAATCTCTCAGTAGGATCACATACCTGGAGGGTGCGAGCTACCAGTTGTGGAGGTGGTCAGACCAGCGATTGGTCGCCATCCAGGACATTTACTATTAATCTCGATGATGTAGTCCTGAAATTACCGGCTAATGGTGCTACGGTAACCACACAAACTCCCGCCTTTGAATGGAATCAGGTTGAAGGGGCTACAAAATACAAGTTAGAAGTGAGAAAGGATTCGATAGATGGAGCACGATTATTTGAAGTGGAGGTCACAGGAACATCTTTTACCCCCACAGCCATTATCAATCCAGGAACCTATTACTGGCGGGTGATGTCTTACCGGAATAGCATATGGACTGGATCCTGGTCCTCACAACCCTTTTCTTTTACAGTACAGACAGGAGGGGCATTGGGTGCGCCTGCACTCACCTCTCCAGCAAATGGCTCCACCGTGGATTTCCCCCTCACCATGACCTGGGGTGTGGTTTCAGGAGCCTATTCCTACACTCTGGAATATTCACGGGAGAGTTCATTTACAGGTGCGAAGTCAGTTACCCTGTTTGATACAGATTATGTCATCAGTGCACCCTTAGAAGAAGGGAGATGGTACTGGCATGTGCGGGCGAATGCACGAGAAGGAGGTGCAGGCCCATGGTCTACCACCCGGAGTTTTGAAGTGGGTCTTCCTGTTCCCCAGCTGCTCTCTCCTGCAGACAACACTTCCCAGAGTACTTCAACCATCAATTTTGATTGGACAGATGTTACTGGTTCTCAGATTGGTGGAGAATTATTTGATCTCGATCATTACATGCTCCAGTATTCTACCAGTAATGATTTCCAGAGCCAGAACACCATCAGTATTGATTCTCAGCAGGGATTGCCCTTGAGAGATTCCCGGTATGGTCCCATAAACCTCGGAGATGGTACCTATTACTGGCGGGTGAAAGCAATATACATAAAATATCCAGATGGTACCCTCAGAGAAGGGTCCTGGTCTCCAGCTTCCCGGTTTACCATATCTACAGGGGGAGTGAGTATCCCCTCTCTTGTTTCACCGATTTCTGGGTCTGTGATGAAGGGGACTTCCATTACACTGGTGTGGAATCCAGTGGAGAGCACAGGAATCACCGGATATGTGCTGGTATATATGATGTCTTCATCCACCAATCCGGGTAATCCATCGGAATGGACACAGGGGTCATATACAGAAGTTATTATTCCCGGACAATCTACGTCCTCCTATACAATAACACTCCAGGAAAATACCACTCAAAAACCCTACTACTGGTGGAGTATTGCCACTGTCAATTCGTCTGGTCTGAAAGGGGCATTTCCATCTCCCATTAATTTCTCTATTGACAATACTCCTCCCAATATCTCTGTGGTAGAATTAGTACAACCAGTAGATACAACCCTGTCCACCCGGATTCCGACATTCACCTGGAAGATCCCCCTGACCAATTACCAGGAAGTAGCAACCTGGACACTGGAATATGCTAGCGATATCCAGCTTCAGCAGAACAGGAAAACTATTTCAGGGCTCACTAATTTATCAACCATTATTTCAGGAAGTAATGCCTCCATTTCCTACACCCTTTCTGGATCTCAGGAGATGACAAATGGAACCTGGTACTGGCACCTGTCAGCCACAGATGCAGCAGGAAACAGCTCGGCATATACTGGTGTTAAGAGTTTCGTGGTCAATGCTGGTACCGAACCGCCATCGAAAGTTCAGCTGGTATCTCCCCCCAATGGATTCGAGAATACCCCTGTCCGTCCCACATTCTCCTGGTTACAGGTATCGGGTGCTTCAAGCTATCAACTGCAGGTGGATAATAACAGCAATTTCTCCAGCCCGGAGATCGATCAGACCGGCATAGCCACCACCTCATATATGGCACCCAGCGATTTGAGTCCAGACACCTATTACTGGAGAGTCATTTCCAATGCTTCCAATGCAGAATGGTCAGACAAATGGTCCTTTACTATCTCTGGAGAAGAAGTTCCCCAGGTGATCCTCACCTCCCCGAGCAGTGGTGCCCAGAATATGTCTTCCACCCCGCTTTTCCAGTGGCAGGCATTAGAAGGAGCCACCAGCTACACCCTGGAGGTGGCCACCAGTACCACCTTCACCAATCTTCTGGTGAATAAGAGTGGACTCACCACCACCAGCTGGGGCACTGCTGCAGACTGGGAATCCAATGATCCTTCTGAATTACCCGAAGGAACCTATTACTGGCGAGTGTCTTCCAATATTGCAGATTCCACATCAGCAATCTGGAATTTCACTGTGGAAGCCGAAGAAGCACCAGGCGGTACTGTTACCCTCACCCTCAACGTATCCAATCTCAATGGAGATCCCATATCAGGAGCCAATATTACATTGAGAAAAGATGGGGATACAAAAGCCACCGCAACCTGTGATGCTCAGGGTAAGGCAGTCATCGAAGACCTGGAGAGTGGAACCTATTCCATGGAGGTATCGGCTGCAGGGTATTCTTCCTATGCAGAATCTGTGAATCTGTCCTCCAATACTACCAAGAATGTCACTCTCTACCGAGGGGCTGTCATCCATGGATACATCTATTATGATAATACACAGAATCCTGCATCCAATGTGGCAGTACGAATCTATGAATCTCAGACAGAGTTACAGGTGGTCTCAGATATTACCGATACCAGTGGATACTTTGTGGTGGATAATATTTCAGGAGATAAATCCTACTACATAGTGGTGGAAAATTATGAGGATCAGAAAAAACAGGGCATCGTACCTGTAGAAGCTCCCACCACAGCCAACGCCATTACCATCATCATCAAAACAGAGGGTGAAATCATCGGCGTGATTCAGGATGAAGCAGGGAGTCCCCTCCCGGGTGCAAAAGTCACTCTGAGGGATGGAAATAATCAGTTTGTCAATAGCACTTCCTCCAATAATATTGGATCCTTCACCTTCAAGGTAACACCTGGAAAATATTATGTGGAAGTGACACTGTTCAATTACGAAGATTATAAAGGAGATCTCTTCACGGTGGAATATCAGGAAGTGGAAGATCTCGGATTGATCACCCTCATATCAAAGACCGGATCTCTGGTAGTGACTGTCCAGGATGTGGATGGTAATGTACTGGATGCCACCATCACAGTGACAGATGAAATGGGGACCCTCGTGGATTCTATTTCTGTGACTGGAGGAACTGCATCTGCAGATCTGATAATCGGAACCTACACGCTGGAAGCAGATGCAGAAGGATATGTGTCCCAGGTGGCCAGTAATGTGGTCATCGAATCAGGTACTACCGTATCTCAGGATTTTATGCTCAGTCCAGCACCTGGATCAATCAAGGTATACATTGCTGATTTCGAAGGCGTTCCCCTGGCCGATGCGGAAGTGTATCTGGATGGAGAATCTGTAGGCCTCACCGATGAGACAGGAAGTCTCACCATCAGCGATGTGACTGCAGAAGATCACGAAATCAGCGTGGTAAAGGAAGGATATGCAGATTATAAGGAAATCCAGGCGGTGAATCCAGAAGAAACGCTCATTTTAGAGCTGACCATGGAGGAAACTGGATTTAATCCACTCTATATAGGGGCAGTAGTAGTAGTCATAATCATTGCAGGTGGTGCTTTCTTCTTCCTGCGTAGTAGAGGTCCAGGCGGTGGAAGACCTCCTGGTCCTAAAGAGAAACCTTCCAAGGGAAAAGAACGCACTCGAATTCCTACAGGACCACGAAAAGAAGGCCTTCCCAGACAGTCATATAGAGGACGCTAATTGTTCTTTACTTTTTTTCTCCTTCTTTCACTTTGCCTTTTGCTTTCTCTTTTTCCTCACTCAACCGTTGTGCTTTACGGAATCAGTACATAATAGAGAAAAGGGTAAAAAAAATGATAAAAAAAATTGGTTGAAAAAATTCTATTTACCCTACTTTTTCCACCACACCCTTATCAGCATCCACCTTCAGCAGGTCTCCTGTGGTAAACTGGGAGATATCGACTTGATCGATACAGGGAATACCGGCGAGTATGACACCGGTAGCTACAATAGTTTCTGTTTCTTCATTGACAATGGCTACAGGACCCACGCCATTCTTTTCCAGTCCATAGATGACATAGGAACCCACAGTGGAACCCTTACCCCGGGGAAATATCAGTATCTTTCCGGTGACACTCTGTCCTTCCAGAGGATGGCCTTTTTCAATAACCATGCCTGTCTGGATATCGATACCACCATAGAACCCAATAGGTTCAGATGTGACTATGGCTTCTGCCTGTGCTGTTCCAGGAGAAATCATCCTTCCCATTCAGGTCACCTCCTTTATCAGAGATTCAACATCATTGAAAATCACTTTTTGCTTGCAGAATCCCGGGAGATATTGGGCCGCTTTTCCTGATGAACATGCTGTGGTGCTGTATCCCATGGACTCGATGGGTGAAACCACCATACAGGTATCTGCTACTATCCGTCCACCTGCTTCTTCAATGGTTGCAGTATATCCCATGCGATTGGCTGCTTCCTTCATCATACGGGAGGTGCAAATCCATAAGGGTTTTTTCAGGGTTTTTCCTTCAAGAAGGGCAGCTGTCTTCTGGATGTCCCGCAGGGAAGCATGAGGACAGCCCAGGATGATGATGTCAGGTACTTCACCTGTATTCAATGCTGCATAGGTATCTGCTATATTCTGGTCCTCCACAGAAATTTCTTCTAATCCAGACACCTCCTGGAGATGGGCTTCAGGAGTCAATTCTTCAGCATAATAAAGGGCAACAGCACCCGAGGCTGCCATGGCTGCACCCAGTGCCTTCAGGTCGTCTGTGGTAGTCCATGAAGGGAGTCCACGGTAATAGGGGATCTTATTTTTTACCAGTTTGCCAATATGCCAGCCTAGAGCCCCAAAATCAGCATCCGATTCTATCTGAGCAGATACATCCACTACAACCTGTGGAGATCTGTTTTCCTCCAGGTGTAATCCATAATTGGGAGTTTTTCCCAGCAGGGCAGCAGCCAGGGCGCTGGGTCCTCCTTCTCGATTTGTCCTGGCAGAGAGCACAGAATTGGCAAAAGAAACTGCCGATGATTCTGACCATGCGATGTGTTCCCGGAATCGGGGAAGATTACCTGCCAGATAGGGAGTACAGGTAGAGGTAACCACGAGCCCCATGGTCTTGAAAGCCTCCATGATTCGAATTTGATGTTCTGCAAAATCAGGAGGGAATCCAATGTCTTTCCAATCCTCCAGATCCATACCCGCAGGGTTCAAAAAAGTCACAACCTGTACCTGTGCACCTTTGGATGCCATGTCTTCTAAGAATTCCAGTCCAGGATTACCAATGGATTTGTAGGAGACTCCTGCTACCTGGACCGATCCCACGGGAATCATCTTATCTGCGCCATAAATATCGCCCAACCGGGTGAGTAATCGCATCATCCTCTCCAGTACTGGGCCTTTTTCTCCATTTAAAATAGATTCTTCTTCTGTAGTCAAATACATTCCATCAACTCTTTACAATTTTTCATAATAATGGTAATTTCCTCCTGGGTAGCATTTTCGATGTGGATTCCTCCGACAGCCACGGTGGTGACCTTGTATTTATCACAGGCTTTCTCCGCCAGAGGCTCCAGTACCAGATGATCTTTGTGTGTACCCAGGATGATTGTCTGGCCACCTTTTTCTGGTTCCCAGATCACTACTCCCCCAATATGAGGCCGTTCTCCGCCACCCAGAATGTAGAGGCGATCATCACCGATCTGTTCCGTTTTCAACCATACCCTGTATCTCCCGCTACCGGAGGTAATCATGGAGATCTACTTCCTTGTATTCCACCTTGGAATAGTTCTCGGGAGCCACATCGGGAGGTATAGTAGCATCAATTCCCACTTTTGTGGTCCTGGTCTTCTTTCCTGAATGGTCGCCACTGGGATCCAGAGAAGATCCAGGCTGATCTGGTTTCACCACCAGGTCTCTGTGCCCCTGAAATCGAGTGGCTATAGCCCACTCCACCTCTATGGGATCGTAAATGTTTACATCCTCATCAACTATCAACACGTGTTTCATGGATCCATGACCCTTGAATGCAGCATCTATAGCCTTTTTTCCGTCTTCAGGAGTCTGTTTTTCAATCTGCACAATACCATGCAGCCAGGAACCTCCTCCCATGGTGACCAGGACGTTTTTACAGTGAGTAACCTGGGATACCTGGTCATAGATGGTGGGTTCTTTGGGCATACCCATGAGGATTTTATGTTCCATTCTCCCCGGCAGGAGTATCTGCCACATGGCATCTTTTCTGTGAGTAATACAATCCACCACAAACACCGGTTCCTGCCGTTCAAAATCACGGGTTTCTGTGAGATCTACAAAAGGTCCTTCCCGGTCCAGGTCGCGGGTTATTCTCCCCTCCAGTACAAATTCAGATTCAGAAGGAACTTCCAGGTCTTTGGTGACACACTTTACCAGAGGAGTCTCATCCAGGGTATTGGCTATTTTGAGTTCATCCACCCCCGACGGTGGTCCCAGAGATGCAGCCACCATCACAGGTACTGAATTTCCCACACAGATAGCCATCTCAATTTCACCCTCTATCTTGTCATAGGTAGTCCTGGTCTGGCGTTTGGGAATGAGTCGGGCAGTGCATTTGTTTTTCCCCACCTGCATGATTCGATGATAGCAGGCATTTCTGCCTGTATCCGGGTCTTTCATGATGGCCACGGTAGCAGTTCCGTATCGACCTCCATCACCTGGTAAATGCAGTAACATGGGGAGTATATCCAGATTCACCTCATCACCCTGTATCACCACATCCTGACAGGGTGCCTGGGAGACCAGGGGACAGTCTGTGGGATTCCGCAATGCGTTGACCAGGATCTTCAGCAGAGATTCTTTTTCCGTTCCCACTCCTCGGGCGATGATGTCCCGGTTGGAAGTAATACCACCGAACACCGGAAAGTCGAAGCCAGAAACATGTTCGAAAATAGTTGGTTTTTCCCGTAAGGTATTCATGACATTGGCCACTTCATACTGATGGCTCACCTCTCGTGATATACGGACTAATTCATTTTCTTCTTCCAATGTATTCAAAAATGGTCTGAGTTTCATGTACTCACACTCACACTCCTATTCGAGTTTTCAATACCCGAAATCCTTTCTCTTCTATAGCTGTGGCCACCGTATCCTGCAGCTTTTTCCCCGGTGTCAGAGCCACCATGTATCCTCCCAGACCCCCGCCAGTCATTTTCGCTCCCAGAGCACCTGCAGAGCGTGCAGTATCTACCAGTTTATCCAGATCAGCGTTGGATACTTCGATGGCTTGGAGCAGCTCGTGGTTGTGGTTCATCAGCTCTCCTACCTTCTGCATATCATGGGCCTCCAGTGCCTTGCGGGCTGCCAGGGCCAGATTGTGTGCCTGTGAAAAGAGGGCTTCGTATTTTTGTGGATGGTTCTCTTTTCGTTCTCTTACTCCAGCCACAGCCGCTTTGGTGTTGGCTACTTTTCCTGTATTCCCCATGACAATGTCTACCGGTTCCTCCATACTGATCTGTTCCAGTGTATTGGTCTCACCCCTGACAAACCAGATCAATCCTCCATAGGTGGAAGCGGCATTATCCACTCCAGAGGGAGTTCCATGATATCCTTTTTCCCCCTCATAAGCCACATCATTTATCTGATCATCATTCAATCCCTTATCAAAGAATTGATTCAGGGCTCTGGCAATGGCAGTACATGAAGCAGCAGAGGCTCCCACTCCAGAGGCTGCATACAGATTTCCAGCCAAGGTAATGGCGATATTTTCATCTGGGTCCACCTTCATGGCTGTCAATATTCTGTTCAGAGAATCTTTCTGGTGGTCAAGTTTTTCTTCCTTGTAGCCGGGTGTAGCCGGTCTATTATCTATGAGTTGGATTCCACCTGATTCTCTCGTATCTATAGTGGCTACAGTGGAGTCACCAATGGCCGATACGATGGATGGAATGCCATACACCACAAAGTGTTCATTAAAAAGAATACATTTTCCGTAACCTTTCCCTTCTGCCATAATATCACCTCATGTGTACATAATAATCATATGTTAAAACCCTTTGCCGGTAATGATATTTAAAGATTGTGGATAATGCATTCGTTGAATGACGAATATTCGTCACGCTTCCAGGATAACCAGGCAGAATTGAAGGGTGAGGAGAGTGGAGGGCTCTCTGATTGGGATTCTCTGTGCATGAAGAAAACTACAGGGCACATGGTCTCACACATCTATTGCTGTTCAGCAAAGGGTATCCAGCTTCCACTATAGGCACCCAGGGGGAATATGATATAGGGAGGGGTCTCCAGTGCAACCCATTCCCCTTGTGCGTAGAGATAGAGGCACTGGATTCTATTCATGGGACTATCTGCTCCCACCTGTCGTATGAGCAGGATTCCTCTGGATTTCCATTCAGGTACCATATTGGCATAGGAAGAATCTAACATCTGCTCTTCTCCAGTAGCAAGGTCCATGATGATCAGCTCATAAATGCCAAAGGGCTGATTCTGTTTTCCAGTCTTCAGCCTGGAAAACACTATTTTGCTGTTTTCAGGATTTAAATCCGGGTCAGCATCGATACCAATGGGATACACGCCATGAGATCCTTCGTCATGAGGATTCCCTCCTCCTGCTGTGAGCTGTTGTAGATTGGTTCCGTCAGAATTCATTATCCAGATCTGAGAGGGGCTTTCAAACCAGGGGGAAGGAAGTCTGCTGAAGACAATTTTGGTTCCATCTTCAGACCAGGAACAATCAAAGTCCATGTACTGGGAGTCATGGGTAATCTGGATCACGGTGCCGTAATGGTCCACGGTAAAGAGAAAATGTGGGGTGGCTGCAGACCCCTGGCGAGCAGAAAAGATGATTTTTTCGTGTATGGGTGAATAATCACAATTGTTAATGGCTTCCAGTCCAGATGCGCAGGTGAGACACTGCATGTCTGCAGTAATGAGATTCAGGAGGTATATGTCTATCTGATCTCTGTCATTTATTATTCCATCCCCATTGCTGTCAGAACAGGCAGCAGATGTCACAATGGTGGTGGGATCGATGGCCTGTCCACTGACAACCCACCAGGGGGAAGAGGTAATCTGGAGTACGGTACCAGTTTCTATATCCAGAGCAAAGAGCTGTCTGGGCGAAGCCAATCCCCTTTCAGGATCATAGATTTTCCGGGAACAATCAGGATCGTGCAGGAAATTTTCCTTCACCTGGTCTTTCCAGGTCATACAGGCAGCATCTTCCAGTACATATCGGATGGAAGAAAAGAGGATATCCATGGTTGGAGGAATTGTATCTATGAGTATGTATGTACCAGGCTGTATGGAATTTTCAGGGTTGTGAATACATGAACAGAATATCATTATCATTACAATAATACTCACATATGGCCTGATTCCTTCTGCTGCAATATTCGGGTTCATGATACTCATCCTCTTTGTTCCAGGTACCTCATAGATCACCCTTGAGGAAAGCATTGCATATAGGTATTGCCTATATGGTGGCGTGAGTTCTTATATACCATCACGTTTTAGAGTTCTCATGGAAATGACTCCAGGTATGAGGGTCCTGACTGAGCAGTGTCGTGCTCTATATGAGGATGCAGAAAGCATAATCCACCAGTGGGGACACATTATGCGTACCACCAGGGGGGCAGTATGGGTTATAGATGTCATGGGAGGATCAGTACGAGAACAGCAACTGGCATATGTGGCAGGTATTCTCCATGATTGTGTACGTCCAGTAACAGAAGAAACCTGTCATGCTCGTGCCAGTGCGGAAAAAGCTTGCTCTCTCTTGGAATCATATCCAGAATTCACACCAGATGAGAAGCAGTCAATAGTGAAGGCAATACAGGACCACCGCAACCCTGTGGCATGGGAGAGCCGGGTGCACCAGAGTGTGTATCTCTCAGATAAGATTTTTGAGCATATGGGAGCCTACCTGGATTTCAGGGCACCGGTGTGGGCAGGTGAGCTCTCTCGCACTGATTTTAAAGGGATGGTCCCCCTGGAAGCAGTTATTGAATATTATACTACAGCTTCCAGCAAATTTCTCACCGGTATTTTTCCCCGGTGGATTCAGAAGATTGCAGAATACCAGCTTCAGTGGAACAGAACCTTTTTTTCTGCTCTCACCTCAAACCAGAAATGGGCAGTGGAAATGGCAGAGCACCTGGTTGATGCAGGAATGCGAGGGAAAGAGTTTGAGCAGATACTGGCTTCCTTCATTCCTCGGGGAACAGAACAGGAAAAATGGGCCAGAGAAATGGAGAAATATATCAGGGGAGATCTATTCACCTATTTTAAAGAGCTTTTATTTTAATAAATAATGGTATCTCTGTAATAAGAGCGTGACATCCTTTCATGTGTGTACAAGATGCCGTCTTTATCCTGTGATAATTGCTGAACCATATCCTACAATGTGATTGGAATCCTTTGAAACATCATACGAGGTACGATATTCCAGTATGGAGCCCGTGGTTAATCCCAGTGATTTGCAGGCTATTATCATGGAAGCAATGCATCCATATCCACAAGCTGTAGTTTCTTTGGCTGCTTTGTATATCCTTTCAGGAGATAGCGATGTGATAGCAGTTAATATTTCTGTATCAACGCATTCCATCCATTTTAAAGGGTCATCTACAGAGGGTACAAATCCATATCCTGCACCAAAATGAGTGAGATCACTAGAGGCCAGTATACCAACGGAGCGGTTCTTGCATACTGTAGCAATAGCCTCACCCACTTCCTGAGCGCTATCTGAATCCTGCATACCCATGGATATCGGTACAAATGTTTTTCCACCAATATACTGGAGAAAGGGCAGTTGCACCTCGATGGAATGTTCCCGGCTGTGCGCAGTCTTGTCATCGTCCATGATTTCACAGGCCTCGTAAAGTTGTTTTGCCATTTCAGAATCGATTTCTATCGTACCCAGTGGTGTTTCCCAGCTTCCAAAGGTCATGATTGCAACTCCCGATCCCAAGCCTGTATGATTTGGCCCCATAATGATGAAGGTTTCCGGGAGCTGTTTGCGGAAGGCATGGAAGGTGTATGCTGCAACCTGGCCAGAATACAGATAGCCTGCATGGGGTACCAGCCCTCCAATAGAACGGGGGGTTCCAGGTTCAGGAAGCCCTCCCAGTGTGTTAAAATATGACTGTACAGTTTCATGTAATTGATCATGGGTTCCAGGATAAAAGGTACCAGCCACAACACTTCGTCTGATCATGATAAAAAATAAGGAGTTACTTTTAAAAATGTATGTAAGTGAGGAGGTGAATCTCGGTGCATAATTGGCTGGTCTATTCCGACCTTGAAAATAGAAACACGTTAAAATATATATTCATGTTTCAAAAAGAATTTAAAAAATTTTCTATACATAAATTCAATATTTTTTTTTCTTATGATAATATCTTTAAATTTTGAATAAGAATCTTCATCATAATCGATTATCTTATAGATAGGTGAACGTTTCATTTGTTTCTGTATCTTATAATTCCTAATTTCATCAAGATTTATACTATTTATGTAGATAACATCTTGTAATTCTTTAATAAAACACAATGTCTCATGCAAAAAGTAATTTTGTCCAAAATAATTGGTACATTTGCATCAAATACAAATTTTAAGGGCATAATGCTAAAATTCATAATTAATTTAAAAAGATTGTTTTTATTTCTATTCTTTTTTTTATTTTTATAATATACTGATGATTCCAACATATTCTTTTTTGGTACATAGTAGTTACATTCTTCAGATAGACCTCCGTTATAGCAGAAAATTTATGTAAAAGAGTATATATAAT
>AZIF01000669.1_pt1 | contig 16813 bp, 22 predicted proteins | sample 359031 | NCBI WGS metagenome assembly AZIF01 (sample SAMN02429710, study PRJNA222658) | marine sediment metagenome | biome: Sediment sample; isolation source: sample MGS-PRI from oil contaminated site at the harbour of Priolo Gargallo... | place: Italy: Priolo | collected 2011-03-08 | depth 6 m m
ATCAGCAGGCATCCCCGTTCATCAAAGGCCCGCCAGTTTTCTCCCGTGCCATAGAGGGCATCGGCGGGTATGATGAAGGGTTTGAAGGTCTGCTGGTCATACAGGTGTACAGCCATGGCATCGTCTGTGACATCGGCTGCCGTCACTTCCACTGCGGTGATGAACCTGTTTTCTGTCATGGTATTGTGTAATTTATAACCGGGCCAGATGTTCTTTTTTGATTTGGCCCCGTACCGTGCATCTTTATCTACTGGCGAGACGATACGCCCTTTTCCCTTCTTCTTCCGTTCTCTCACCGTCTCTTCTTTCCATTCTATGTAATCAGAGAGAATGGATTGCAACATCTCCCATTCTGTTCTGACCTCCTCTATTTCCGTGGTTTCCTCCAGGAGGGTAACAGCCTGGGTGACTGCATCTTTCAATGCTCTTTTTTTATCCCGTTCTTTCTCATCGAAAGTCACAGATAACGTATATCCTGCAGCCCGGGCTGCTGTTATCAGCTGGCGGCAGGTTTTCTTGATCAGTGCCGTGGTGTTCAGCAATGCAATATCGGCATAGATGCTGGTGGCATCCATGAACTGGCAGAGAAAGTCTAAGTGGCCTGCCTCATAGATCTGGAGGAGGATATCCTCAAAGATGTCCCGGTATGTTTTCTCCCCTAATTTTGTCCTGAATTTACTGAGGGCAGAATGGTCGAAGGATTCTTCTCCCACATCCAGTTCTAAGAACCATTTCACTGCAATGTTATAGGTGGCCTGTTCCTCCATTTCTCGATCAGACCAGTCATGATACTGCTGGAGAAGGTCTGCCTTGAACATCTTCCGGGGATAATTGATGACCGGTCTCCCCATACCTTCACTGTAGAGGGGACGACAGATTGTATCGATGCGCTTCCAATCGATGCATCCCTGGAGTTTTCTATAAAAGTGGTCTTCAGGTATGAGTTTTTCATATACAATGGGTGAAAAAAGCATTTTATGCTGTTTGGGATCATCTTTGAGCATATTTTCATTAAAAAAGAGAATATATAAAGTTAACCCATGATGTTATAGAGACTTTTTCAACAGCCTCCATATATTAGATAAAAAAAGTGTCTGATCAGGGTCTCCATTTCTTTTCTTTTGGATCCCACACCAGTTCCACCCCCTTCACTTTCTTCCAGCTTAACTGAGTGCGGGTTCCATCATCTGTGAAGTATTCTACACGCTGGGGGGCTTCATGGGCATCGTGAAATTGAATTTCTTTGGGAGTTCCTGTTGCATGCACCTTGGTGACCTCCTTCCATACCGGTATGGGAGTATCATCATATACAGGTATGTATAGTGGTTCTTTAATGTGTAATTTTTCATTTTCCAGATCAACTATGCCTTTATAAATTGCATTCTGCCACCAGAATTTCATCCTGATTGCATTTTTGGGTATGCCATGAACAAGATGGTCATATTTGTAGATATAGCCTGTGAGAATTTTCATCTTCTCTGGTTTTATTCCATATTTCCAATAAAATAAATTTTCACTTAATCGTAAAGCTTGCTCATTTTTATACCACATATAGAAAATAGTAATTGCGCTGAAAAGTGAAAAGAAAATGGAGACAATAACATATCCAGATGTATCATACTGTACGGCAAAAGAAATGGATAAAACAGCAAGACCGACCACCACTCCCATATATATTGTCTCTTTTGTACCCATAAAATCGCTTGTTCAAGACTATTATAAAAATTTTTGTATACAATAGATTTTTTCACCATGTTCTTGGGGAAAGATGTTTTCAACTGAGAAGCATGACGCACTGAATGTACTGTGTAAAGTACAACAGGATACACTGCATGCACAACTATAAATATTTCAGCCAGTTTTGTATACCATCAGCTTCAGACAGTATGAGGTATTCCTATGGATCCGGTAATTAAAACAGAATCACTGACCAAAATTTTCAATCAGAAGACTATTGCAGTTAATGACCTGTATCTGGATGTTCCCCCAAATTCTATATTTGGGTTTCTGGGGCCGAATGGTTCTGGAAAAACTACCACCATAAAATTGATACTGGGATTACTCCGCCCATCTGCAGGTTCTGTACGGGTCTTTAACACTCCCATGGGTATGGATTCTGCAACACTGCGACGGAAAATCGGGTACCTCCCCACACAACCCGTATTTCCAGATAAAATGACTCCTATAACCTATCTGGACTTTGTGGGGAAAATCTTCGGCATACCAAAAAATATACGAATACCCCGGATTACCGAACTTATCAGAAGTGTTGACTTGTTGTCCCTCTCTTCATCTGAAATCAGAAAATTTTCCACTGGTGAGATCACCCGGGTGGGGATAGCTGCATGCCTGATAAATGATCCGGAATTATTGATCATGGATGAACCTACCGTGGGATTGGATCCTGTGGGACGCAGTTCCACAGCAAAATTGATTACAGAACTGGGCAGCAGGGAGGGAAAAACAATTTTTGTATCTTCCCACATACTGGCAGATATTGATCGGTTCTGCACTCATATTAGCATCATCAATAATGGTAAACTGGTATTCAATGGCACTATTTCTGAGGTAAAACAATTGATTCGAACCAATACGGTGAATCTTCATGTGGAAGGCGACGCCACCTCATTTGCTACACAGTTGAGAGAAATCCCTCACGTTGTGGATGTGGATTATACCCGCCATAATGTGAAGGTAGGTATAGATGATTCTAAACATTACGCAACAGCACTGCTGGCTGTTTTTCGGATTTTATGCAAAGAAGATATAGAGTTACTGGCAATTAATTCGGGCTCAGAAACCCTTGAAGAAGCATTTTTGAGCCTGTTGGAGGAGGAGAAATCCTATGGATTTTTACGAGCAATTTCACGAAAGGCTTAACTCCTGCCGAGGTTATCTGGAAAGAAATGTGTGTCTGATATTGATTTTTCACGAAATACGACTCGCTTTTGGAAGTTTTCTGCAGAAAATATGGATTGCAGGTATACTCTTTTTTGGATTGTTAGTTACCTTTGGAGAGAGGAATCTGGAATCTGTAATTAGTGTGCTGGTATTATTTGTATTCTTCGGCACCATTATAGCAGTAATAGGTTCTTCATCTTCTATATCGGGAGAGATAGGGGGAATTGCAGATTCTGTGCTCAGCAAATCGGTGAGGCGCTGGGAATATCTGCTATCCAAGTATATCTCCCATGCAACAGTTACCCTCCTGGTGTATTTTTCTGTTCTTTTTGGCATGGTTGCCATTCTATGGAATTTCAAGTATCTACCTGATGATCTGGACTATGAAAATCTATTCTTCATCATAGGGTTACTTGGACTGGAATTGATCTTTTTTTCCTCTATCGGGGTGATGTTTTCCTCGATCTTTTCCAAAACACTCCTCTCATTGCTGTGCAGTATTGTGGTGTGGTTCTTTCTGATTTTTCTTTTTGTGGCCACAGGATGGGAATTTCTGTATTCTCCAGTTGAAATACTCAATAAGATTGCATTGATCCTCACAGATTCATGGGATGTTGACTACTGGAAGCTCCTTTTATTTTACGGAGGTTCTCCAGGTGTGTTCTTTGGGATATCTCTGCTGTTTTTTTACCGGAAAGATTTATAAATTAAATTTCAACAGATAGTGGTAGTATTATAGATTTCTTTTGTATTTTTTGTATTTTTTTAAATCTTATAATTCAATGTATTATAAAAATATGATAGAGTATGAAGCAAATGTATGATGGGAAAATAAAAAAAAGAAGGAGATATTAGGATTCAGACAGACTATTTAACACCTGTTTCATGTTCTGTATATATTCCTGAAAAGCTGCTCGGCCCTTACTGGTGAGACGCAACATAGTATGGGGTTTCTTACCTAAAAATTCTTTTTCCACTTCGATATACCCTGATTCCTCCAGCTTGCTCATGTGGGACGATAAATTTCCTCCTGTTAATTTTGTTTGGCGCATGAGAAAGAGAAAATCGGCTCGTTCCACCACATATAAGTGAGCCAGAATCATGAGACGAGCGGGTTCATGAATTATCTTGTCAATGTCTGCAATCGACTGGAGGTCTTTGCTCGTCTCATCCGGTAACATTGCTGTCACCCTCCTGGAGAGGGTATGTACGCAGGAACCATACGAACCGTCCTATTCCCACTCCTATAAAACATGTGCCCATGAAGAGGAGGTATAATATAATGCCTGTCCACATAGAGTCAAACCTGTATAATGACAGTGCAATGCCAGTGACAAGTCCGAAGAGCGCAATTCCATAGTATCGCAGATCCCCTGATTTACCAACCAGATAAGTCAATGCACCAGTTAACATAGCACCAATGAAAGTTGGGGTCCACCTGTACCACAAATCAGTAGATATGTCGCTGAATAGGATGAATAATGCCACAATCATCACCACAATCACCAGCAGCATATACGAAAAGATACCCAGTGCTGTCTTTTTCGGTGGATCCTCATGCAGCTTCACAAATCCTATTCGTGGATATGTGTACTTTCGTTTCAACCGCTCCAGAAGACGGGGTGCACATAATGCAAAGAGCACGATAAATACTATAGATACCTTTATGGCATAAAAGGCACCTACTCCGAGTAGGAGAATACCCAGTAATATTTCTGTAAAGCCATCCTTCATTGATTCCCTGTATGCTTTTTGCTCCATTTCTTTCAGATCGTCCTCATTCATGTGCATCCTCTTCCACGATGACCAGATTCAGCCTCCACAGGATATATCTGGATAAACCGTATCAACACCAAAATACCCCCACTCAGGATGACGAGCCCCAGTGCAACAGGAAAATACTCATAGGGAATGTGAGGTCCGAATATCTGACCAATAGCTGTCACTGCCATGATAAGCAGTGCATACAGATAGAACCGTATAATCCTGGTTGCCCATGCACACACCAGGAAAAGCACCCCCACAATCAGGCCAAAGGAAGGAATTGGATAGCGGTGAAGAAAAACATGCATCCAGGAAGGGAAGCTGTCAGTGTAGAACAGTATACCGAAACACGAAAAAATGACAACAATCCCGATATATATCATGAGCATAAATGATCTTCTCTGTTCACTGAATTCCACAAAGCCGATTCTGGGTGCTGTAATGTGTTTCTTGGCTAATGCAAAGAAAGGGAATCCATACACCGGGAACAAGCCAGCAACCCATGGTTTGTCTGTATAGAGGGCAAAGATACCGAAAATGAGCATCCAGGCTCCTGCAAATATGTCTATGATACCATCCTCATGATAGGATGTGAAGGCTTTTTTCTCCAGACTTTTCAAATCTATTTGTGTCATTTCATCATCTCTGTTATTCATAATGTTTTGTTATTTATAAAGCTTTGTATTACAAAATAGTTTTTAATCTAGATTTGATAGATATTTCGCGATTGTGATTTTTCTGTTCATCGATAATAACTGATAGCGTAGAATCTACTCTTCCAGTTGGGAGTCGAGGATGTTCTGGAAAAGGAATTTTTCTTCGTCGTTTCACAGAAAAAAAGATCGAAAAAAAATTCTCCATTTAAGAGAAATATGATATATTGCACATTCAATACAATAATTTCCATGTGGAATTATGGAAGATGATATTATTTGGATTTTTTTCTTTTAAATGAGAACAATTTATTGACAAATAATTCCTTTTTTTTGTCTAACTTTGGAATATCATGAATAGTTTACCAATATATTTATATATTTCATGGAAAATCCAATTTAATAGATAATAGATTTTTTTTGAACTGCCATTTCTAAAATGGGAAGAAGAAATAACTACTTTATATTTAAATAATTGTAATTTTATTAATTTAATAAAACATTATTATATAAAAAAGGATTAAATTAAATAGAAAAACGATATTAAATAATAATTTGCCATAAAAAAAGGTATTCTACTCAAAAATAACCGAAAACCTTAAATAGAAGCTTTCAAGCCTTTCTTAAAAGTGTAGAGCATAGGAGAGAAATATATGAAATCTACCTTATTGACAGCTTTGGTAGTGTTTGTCTTTTATCTGGTCTTGACTGGAGGAACAGGGAACAACTTTTTTTGGAGCGGTGAAGAGGTCATTGCAGGTGTTATTCTGTCTATTATAGCGGGAATATGTGGAAGAATCTTTTTATTCAAGAATGAAGATTACAGAATGCTCAATCCTCTCAGATGGGTGTATTTTATTGCATACTTGGGACCATTTTTACTGGCCATGGCTAAAGCAAACATAGATGTGGCATACAGAGTTCTCACAGGAAAAATCAATCCGGGTATTGTAGAGATATCCCCCTCTCTCAAAACTGATCTTGCAATCACCATGCTGGGTAATTCTATCACCCTGACTCCTGGAACACTGACCGTGGACATAGATGAAAAGACGCATACCCTGTATATACACTGGATCAATGTAAAACACACAGAACCAGAGATAGAGGAAATTTGCAACGGATTTGCAAAATGGATAAGGAGGATTGCCGAATGATACAAGCTTTTTTTATAATAGCTATTCTCCTCCTGGTCTTTATGATGTGTGGGATAATTCGAATCGTCTTTGGACCAACAACACCCGATAGAGTGGTAGGATTGGATACCATAAATACCCTCGTGGTTGCTGCCATGATTGTGCTTGGTGCAGCATATGACCAGGTAATATATATTGATGTGGCTATTGTATATGCATTGCTCTCTTTTGTAGGAACATTATATATTGCAAAATATCTGGAAGGTGAAATTCAATGATAGACATAGTAATCTACATTCTGTTAATTGTAGGACTCTTTTTCAATGGATTGGGGTCTGTAGGATTGCTGCGATTTCCAGATGTGTATACCCGGCTTCACGCATCTACAAAGTGCACAACCTTTGGATCGATTTTTACTTCCTGTGCAGTTATCGTGTATGGACTGTACTACTGGTCTGTGTCTTCTGCTTCATATGGAGTTTTGGCTCTTCATGCATTCATAGCGCTGATTGCATTGGTGATCACTAATCCCACTGGTTCTCATGCTATTGCCCGGGCTGCTCACCGCAGTGGTGTGTATCCTCAAAAAGCAGTGGTGGACAAGCTTAAGCAAAAAGGTGAGGTAAATGATTGAGGAGATAATCCAGATAGTGGTGCTGGTACTGATAATTACCGTAGCTATAATGGCCATAACCTTCAAGGATTTGCTGGCTGCAGTCATCTCTTTTACTGCTACCAGTCTCTTGCTTTCTTTAGAATTCTACATATTGCAGGCTCCAGATGTAGCTATTGCAGAAGCAGGAATTGGAGCTGCACTGACCACAGCCATTTTCATACTAGCCATCAAGGGTACAAAAAGGAGGGAAGAGGTATGAGAAGATCTATTGCATTTGCAGCGTTGCTGCTCGTATCTGGGTTCATGTTGCTATCTGCAGTCGAGATGCATAGATTTGGATCACCCGATTATGAGGACATGGATACGTACATGATTGAACATGCACAGAAAGAGGTATCTGCAAATAATGTGGTCACTTCCGTGGTCTTTGATTATCGGGGATTTGACACATTAGGAGAAGCCACAGTCTTGTTTACAGCAGTAATAGGTGTTTCAGTACTCTTCAGGAGAGTGGTACAATGATGTCTAAAATTGTGAGGACTGTAACTAATATTCTATTCAGTTTCATTCTCATTTTTGGATTTTATGTGATAATGCATGGACATTTAACTCCAGGAGGCGGATTTCAGGGAGGGGCTGTGGTTGCCTCAGGAATCGCCCTGGTACTCATAGCCTATGGATATGACCATACAGTCGAACGGATAAAGAAAAGCAATTTGTCTGTGCTGGAGAGTCTGGGTGCTCTGGGATTCATCGGGCTTGCATTTTTAGGGATAGGAACAACCTTTTTCTATAATTTTCTAGCCAATGCAGGAGGATTATTCGGCGATGTAACTATCCTGGGTATCAATGCAGGGAATTTGAATACGGCGGGTCTTCTGCCTTTGATGAACTGGGCTGTAGGGATAAAAGTCATGGCAGGATTGGGAAGCATCGTCCTGTTAATGGCATACGGTATACGGGGTGGTAACAAATGATAGAAAATTTCCCCTTTATAGCATGTGTAGCATTAATCCTTTTGGGAATCTATACTCTCATGTTCAAGCGCAACTTGATAAAGATAGTCATCGGGTTAAACCTCATCGAGTGTGGGGTGAACCTGTTCTTGATCACCCTCGGATATAAATCCGACTCGGTAGCACCGATTTATACCATGGGAAGTACAGAAGAGATGGTACTCCCCACTCCACAGGCGCTGACACTGACCAGCATCGTCATTGGAATGGCCACGACCGCCCTGATTCTTTCCTTTGCCATCCTGATATACAGGCATTACAAGACGGTAAATGCCTCTGAAGTGAGGAGGTTGAGAGAATGATAGCAGATCATCTCCCTGCCCTTATCATAGGTATCCCCCTGCTGGCAGCATTTGTTACGCCACTGGTAAGTAAAATCCATGATAAGGTGAGAAATTTATGGGTTATCTTTGTACTGGGAATTACCCTCCTTCTGGTAGGATTCCTGGCCATGGATGTGTTTGATTCAGGTATTATTGTGTATACTATGGGTGGAGAATCTTCAGGATTGACTCTGCCTTCTGGATATAAAATGCCGGTGAGAATTATTCTGGAAATAGACAGCATGTCTGTGTTTATGGCCATCATATCCTCCATTGTGGCCTTTATGGGTGCCATATATTCCTGGGCCTTTGTCAACGAGAAAACAGGGAAAAGTAAGTATTACACATTGCTCTTACTGCTCACTGCTGGAATGTTTGGCATGGAATTTACCGGTGACATGTTTAACTTTTTCGTGTTCCTGGAGATCACATCCATTGCTGCATGTGGCCTTATTGGGTTCAACATCGGCAGAGGAGAATCAGCAGAAGCAGCATTCAAGACAATGGTATTGTATACACTGGGAGCCCTGCTCTTTCTCTTTGCCATCGGGATTCTCTATGGGGAATATAATGCCCTCAATATAGCCATGCTGGCATCCAGAATCCAGTATTCGCTCCTGGATAAGATTGCCCTGGCACTGATCGTAGGAGCCTTTACCCTGAAAGCAGGAGCCGTTCCCATGCATATGTGGGTTCCGGATGCATATGCTGAAGCACCAGCTCCCATAACACTGATTCTGGTAGCCAATACTCAGGTAGCGCTCTACGGATTGTTCAGAGTGGTCTTTACCCTGTATGGATTGCACATTTCTACTGTGGGAATAGGATGGATAATCATAATCCTGGGTCTACTTTCCATGTTTGTGGGTGTGACCATGGCTCTGATCCAGAACAGGATCAAACGACTGATTGCTTATGGCGCTGTTTCCCAGGTAGGATATATGCTGCTGGGAGTGGGTGTGGGTGTGGCCACACTGGGCACTCCGGCCCTTCAGGAATATGGCATTGAGGCTATGGAGGGAAGTATCTTTCACATATTGAATGATGCCATGTACAAGGGATTGTTATTCCTGACAGCAGGAGCAGTGATCTACTCTACGGGAAAACGGGATCTCAATGAACTCTCAGGGTTGGCTCATGATATGAAATTCACATCCATATTCTTCATCATTGGAGCAGGAGCAATTGCCGGGATCCCCCCCTTCAATGGATTTGCTTCAAAACTGATCATCTATGAATCTGTGTATAGATTCAATCCGTTCCTCTCGGTGATAGCCATCCTCGCCAGTATAGTCACCCTGGCCATATTTGTGAAAATCTTCCAGAGTGCATTTCTGGGACCAAAACTTCTGGAGATAAAAAAAGAACCGAAATCGATGGTGTGTGCAATGCTTATGTTATCTGTCATCGTGGTTGCATTTGGGCTCTTTCCGGATGTAGTCGTAGAAAAAATAGTTTCGCCTGCAGTGAATGCACTGTTGAATAACATGGATTATATCGCTGCAGTTTTAGGAGGCTGATCACATGGACATATTCGATGTGGGAACACTGGAAACAGGACATGGTGTTTGGAATGCACTGTACTGGCTGGTCAGCATGGCCATCCTTTTCCTCATCATCTATGTGCTCTATTCCCGTGGAGAAAAGACGGTGAAAACATCCAAAGATCAGGGAAGACCCTTCCTGGCAGGAAGTGTAACCAGTAAAGAGAAAACACATGTACGGGCCAGCAATGTCTACTGGGGATTCACAGAGGCTCTGAAAACCTATTATGTCTCCTCACGGAAAGGCCATACCGGAAACATTAACGATTATGTCAGCTGGTTCATCCTAGTTCTGGCATTCCTATTCATCATTATAGGAGGACTGTAAATGACAAAGGAGATGATTACATGTGGACTATTTTAAAATCCATCCTGGGACCCTTCATCGTGGTATGTATTGGCATCTTTTTTGGACTGCTCTACAAGGGTATTGATCGGGTTCTTCATGCTCGCATGCAGATGCGAGTAGGACCTCCGGTGACTCAGCCCTTCATGGATGTGAGAAAACTGTTCATAAAAGAAAATCTGGTGCCCGAAAATGCTATTGATTGGTTGTTCAATCTCATGCCCATACTCTCCCTGGTATCGGTGACCAGCATTTTACTGTATATGCCCATGGGATTTGACCCCCTGCTCTATAATCGAGGAGATTTAATTCTCATACTGTATTTGTTGATGATTCCTGCAATTTGCTTGATGGTAGGGGCATTTGCCTCCTCCTCCCCCTATGCCACAGTGGGCGCACAGAGAGAGATGGTGATGATGATCAGCTATGAATTTCCCCTGGCTATCACCATCATTGCTATTGTATGGAGATTGACCAAAATACATGCTGCATCGGATCTATTCACCCTGCAGTATATCGCAGCACACCCCCTGTGGGGAGAGGTGGGAGTATTTGGTATCATTGGATTAGTCATCCTGCTGGGAGTATTGATCAGTGTCATACCGGTGGAACTCTCCACCGTGCCCTTCGATGTACCAGAAGCACAATCGGAAATTGCGGGAGGACTGCTCGCAGAATATTCTGGAAAAAACCTGGCCATGTTCTATATGTCAGATGCGGTTAAAACCATCGTGATGTCTGCTCTGGTAGTGGCTCTTTTCTTCCCCTATACTATCTCTCATTATGTGGGAATGCCCCAGATTATCGGATATATAGTAGATTTTGCATTCTTTCTTTTAAAGACATTCATTATTGTCTTTATATCGGTGACGTTGGTGAGAACAGCGTTTGCACGCTATAAGATAGATCAGGTGACCCATGTATTCTGGGTACCGGTGACTGCGACATCCTTGATAGGGCTTCTACTCCTGTATTTAGATGTGATATTATGAAGAGGTGGACATATGTCTGAGAAAAAAAGGAAACTGCAGAGGATTATAAAGGCTATATGGATTTTCAATTGGTTCAATTCCTGTGGATTCTGTGAATTGGTACCTGTGGTGGGATCCCGGTGGGACATGGAACGATTTGGCATGATCATTGTGGGAACTCCCCGACATGCCGATGTCCTGTTCATCGCTGGCTATCAAACCTTAAAATCCATAAAGAGAGCACAGCGAATATACGAACAAATGGCGCAGCCAAAAGTAGTATTGGCACTGGGTTCCTGCACCATGACCGGTGGAATGTACTGGGATTCATACAATACTATCAAGCGGCTGGATGAATACATTCCCGTGAATATGTATATTCCAGGGTGTCCACCGCGTCCTGAAGCCGTATTCGAAGCCTGTGCAAAGATATTCCAGCATGTAGAGGAGATGGATTAACATGTCGGCAGAAGAGGAAATCCTGGAGAAAATCAATGCTACATTTGCTGTTTCAGGGAAAATAGAAAGAAAACAAAGAGTATGGATCACCGTAGACAGCAGCATACTATCACGATTGTGTAGGTGGCTGAAAGAACAGGACTTTGTGCATGTATCGGCCATATCTGTTACCGATTGGTTACAGGAAGGAAAATATGAGATTGTATACCTCTTGTGGTCCTATACTGATGGTATCCTTCTGGGAGTGAAGACAAAAATCGATAGAAAGACTCCCACAATCGATTCTGTGGTTCCTTTCTGGGGAGAAAATGCACAGATACACGAGAGAGAGTTGCATGAACTGTATGGAGTAGTATTTGAAGGAAATTCAGATTTAACTCCTCTTTTTTTGGAAGATTGGGATGGTCCACCTCCTTTCAGGAAGGATTTTGACTGGAGAAAGTATGTGAGGGAAGAGTATTATTCTGAAGAAAATGCAAGGGAACGTGGTTACTATGAATGACCAAATGGAGAAAGCACCAGACACTGCAGAGTATGATTTTTATTTTGGACCCGCCCACCCAGGTTCTGGAAATTTCGGAGTCAAACTGAAAATCGAGGGGGAAAAAGTAATTTCTGCCCGTGCTGACCCAGGATACCTGCATCGGGGATTTGAGAAGCTGATGGAATATCGATTACCCATGCAAAATGCCATCCTCTCTGACAGGCTGTGTATACTGGAAGCCATGAACTGGAATTTGATACATGCAGAAGCAGTGGATGAGTTGATGAATATTGATGTTCCCGAACGCGCAAGATATATCCGGGTGATCATGGCAGAATTGTCCAGAATTCAATCCCACATCATCTGGTATGGAGTTTTCTCTCTGGCCACCGGGTTTGACACGGGATTCAAGATCGCCTTCGGATACAGAGACTACATCATGGATATATTCGAATTGATAACTGGAGGAAGAGTGTATCCCGCCGGGTACCTGTGTCCTGGTGGAGTGAGAAGAGACTTTCCCGAGGGTGCCAAAAATAAGATTCAGAATGTCCTGGGCAAGATGGAAGAAATGGTGAGACTGGAGGAACTGGAGAATCCTGCATACCTCTCTCGAACAGAGGGGATCGGTGTGTTGAACCTGGAAGATGCAATACGGTTGGGAGCAACAGGACCGGTACTACGAGCATCAGGGATGAAAACAGATGTACGAAAGGATGATCCCTACGAGATATATGATCTCATTGATTTTACTATCCCGGTAAAGCATAAAGGAGATGCATATGCCAGAAACAGAATGGGAATCGAAGAAATGATTCAATCCATTCACATCGTTAGACAGGCATTAGATGATCTGCCCGAAGGAGAAGTGATTGCACCTGCTTTTAAGAAACCCAAACTCAATATGAAGATCCCTGCAGGAGAGGTCTATGTACGCAATGAGGTAGCCAGAGGAGAGGCAGGCATGTATATGGTCAGCGATGGAACTAAGACACCCTACCGGGTAAAGATACGTGGCCCCGATTTCCTGCACATGATTCCGGTGCTGGAATTTTTGTTGAAAGGAGCAGAAATTGCAGATATACCTGCCATTTACTGGAGTTTGAACATTTGCCCGGCAGATATGGATAGGTGATATGATGAATATCTTCATAATTCCTCTGTTGTTGAAGAATCTGTTCTCAAAACCCATGACGGTGAGATTTCCCCATGAAGCCATTCCTATACCGGAGAAATACAGGGGAGAACATACACATGATATGGATGCATGCATATCCTGCGGATTGTGCGCTAAAATATGTCCCAACAGAGCAATAGAAATGGTTGAAGCCCCTGAAAAGTATAAGGAGAAATATCCAAAGACATATCCACAAATAGATTTAGGAAAGTGTTGTTTTTGTGGATTATGTGAAGATATATGTGCCAAAGATGCTATCACATTGACTGGAAATGTTTTCTTATCGACATTCGACAAATCTACATCTATCAAACATCCTTTTCCAGAATAACGATACATTACTTTTCTTTTTTTATTTTTATTAGATTCTACACTTTCATGAATGTTCACTGGAAAATGTGAAAGAGGATGATGAAATGATAAAAATCTCAATCATATTTCCATCATTCCTTTCCTCTTTCTGATTCAGCGCTTCCATTGAGGGTAGATGTATTTTCTCCTCATACCATACATCAGGAAAAACCATCCATATATATTTGAAAGAATTATTTTTCAACTAATTTTCTCAGGTTCTGGAGGCTGGTTTCCATGCTCTTTTCCATGTCTTTGGAAACTTTGACCTTATCGAAGATCTTTCCCATTATCCCCGGTATCTCATAATCCATGAGCATATTGATTTTAGTCTCATCACCAGCAGGCTCAAGGGCCCATGAACCTACAGCTGCAAAATCTCCTTTCGATTTCCAAGCAATTTTTTCGTTTTCGATAACATCGGTCATTTCAGTATCAAATTCAACCATTCTTCCAGCCATTTCCATTTTCCAGTGAGCTGATGTATCACTGGTCATCTTGATTTCTTTAGCACCATCCATGAATCTGGTATACCCCTCAATGTCAGAGCAAAAAGTAAAGATCTTCTCCACCGGTGCATTAATCACTGCAGATTTTTCAATTCGTGCCATTATATCACTTCCTTTCTTTTCATACTCTCTATTTTATAATAGATTATCATCCAAAAAGGTTTTACTGATCAATCATTCAGACAGAAGAACCTGTCTTTATAGACAGTTGGCGGGTGATTGAGATGCTTTCCAGGATATATGTAATACCCCTTATCCCCATTCAGAAAATATTCACTGGAACACCGAAAAATCGATCGCCTGAAAGACCCTCTGTTAATGAAGAACACATATCATATGTTCTCTCCTGTCCGTGGATTGATCATGACAAAGGCTTCTTACTGTACTCTATTTTATCACTTAAAAGTGTTGGCTTCTCATTTTGCTCTAGTACCCGATAGTAATTTCATGGTACAGTGATCACAATCAATTTTTGTATGCACAGCTCATTTTTCCATCAAGTAACGCAATTTTTGCTTCTGTTTCTTCCATATCATAGAGAAAAATATAAGAACGAGGCCCACTATAATAGGGATGGCAATTCCGATTCCACATTTTCTCGCTTGTGAAAGTTCCTTTTGGATATAACCCAGAATGGAAGATGCATTCTCAAGACCTCCATTTTTGATCTCTTCTTGTGCCTTCTCCAGGTCACGGTGGAAATTTCCATTTTTCCTCATCACAGAGATTCCCAACACGGTGAACCAATCATGTTCCATCAATTCTCTTTCAATTCTACGGTATTCTTGAATGATTGCTATGATATGATCTGCTCTTGAGATCGCGTCTTCATAACTCCCGGAAGAAAGCAATTCACTCACAGGCTTCAGTGAGGTGCAATTTTCACCTGCACACCATTCGGTTTGCAGACCATGATATGTTTCCACTGTCTTCATTTCTTCACAAAAATCCCTCAATTGTTCGTGAAAAAGATCGAATTCAAAAGAGAGTAATCGTTCTCTTGCAGCAAGGAGATTGTCCTGAGATACGGTTCCCACTGTCGATCTCAAAGAATGGTACTGTTTTTCTGCATCAAAATACAGCGCTGCATAGTCATCGAATTGGGACATAATCTTTCTTATTTCTTCCATTTCATCAGATATAATCTGTGAAGCATTTTCAAAATGATATTCTTTCATGTATGAATGTGCCTTATTGATTTGCATGGCCATGTGTATATGAAATTCTACAAAATCCAAAAAATCAAATCCGTAGGTCTCCTCAAGGTGATCAATCAATGATTCTACCAGTTTTTCACATTCCTGAATCTCAATTCTTGTAGTTACCCATTTTTCTAGATTAATTCTTTTGGGAAATACCCATTCCATGAAGAGTGCTTTTTGATCTTCTCCTGTGTAATCTTTCAAAAGGTCCATGTACATGAAGCTGTCTGCTGCAATGTTATTCTCGTGTAGATATCGATTGATTTTTTGAATTGGTTCAAGACCATATTTTTCATAGATTTCCAAGCAAAATAATGCAGATTTACTGTATGCCAGATGTGTTGTTTCATTTCCAGGCCCTTCTGTTTCATACTCAAATATATCCAGCGGGATATTGTGGTATGCATATTCTTCCATTGTCTTTAACCAATCATTTTTTTTGTGCAATGCGTCATCTTTCTTGCCCATCCTCTGAAGAGTCAAATAAGCAAAGAATTCTGCAAATCCTTCCTTCAGCCAGGGTTTTTCATAAATTACATTATTTGACCAGTAATGGACATTTTCATGTATTATAACAGCCTTTATGGCCCATTTTTCAATTATTTCAGGGGTGAATCGATCCCTATTTATCCAGATTCCTTTCTTCATTAAATTCTGCGCATTCCACATATTGATTTGTTCACTTTTTTTGGGATAGATCACCACATTAAAATCATGGGAATAGGGAAATCCAGCTAAATCTTCCAGAATGGGCAGCACCTCCACCGTAATATCGAAGATGTGTTTTCCCCATTCTCTTTCACCAATGTAGTGGTAGACTGTTACGGTAACATCTTTTTCCTGCATGTGGATAATGGTAGAGATTTCTTCCAGGTCTGCTGCTGTAATGGGTTGAGGAATCTGTGTAACTACCAGAATTCCTATTAATAGAAAAGAAATTAATTTATTGGTGAAAATACTCTTGATTTTCATGTAATCTATGTTCCTGATTATTTTTTTACTTACTATCCATTATAGTAACACCTTTTCCCTTAAATAGTTTCTGACCGTTGTATTACATAAAAAGATGCTTGGATTGCCTTCACAATAATACGAGGATTTCTATGTAAAAGATTTTTTGCCCGGAATGGATTTTTTAAGCATTTTCAGTTTTCTTTTTAAATGAAATTAATACATTATCCTTTCAGGAAGTAACAGAAGGGATATGGCAAAGAGGATGAGAAGAAGTATAAAGAATAAAGGGGAAGAAGATCACCTGGACCCTCTAACCCTTTCGAGCATTTTCTCTGTGATAGTCCTCAATCTTTATTTTGGCCAGCATATACATATCATACATTTGCATCACCTCGGCTCTAAGTACA
>AZIF01000811.1_pt1 | contig 16643 bp, 13 predicted proteins | sample 359031 | NCBI WGS metagenome assembly AZIF01 (sample SAMN02429710, study PRJNA222658) | marine sediment metagenome | biome: Sediment sample; isolation source: sample MGS-PRI from oil contaminated site at the harbour of Priolo Gargallo... | place: Italy: Priolo | collected 2011-03-08 | depth 6 m m
GATCGTGTAACTACCCATAATCCTGCTGCAGCTCTCTACTCGCGTTATTATAAGAAATATCTCTTTGAACTGCCGGGAATAGACTGAAAAAATACAGGACAGTCCAGGAATCCATTCAGGATGGGTATACAAAACCTTTTTAAGATAGTAGTGAAACGCTCATCTATGATCATACAGGCACAAATTGGTGCATGCGGAACCTGTATCAATTCAAATATTTACAAAGATTTAGATGATGTCTATTTTGTGGCTCATTCTCTGGCTCCTGAACGGGGTATTTTTAAAAAACAACCCCTGGAGAACATGCCTGATGCCCAACTGGGAATCATCGATGGCCCCATCTGTTTCCAGGGAAAAGAAGAAAGTATTCAGATAGCGGAAATGGTCCGGGAGAAATGTGATACTGTACTGGGATTGGGTACCTGTGCTGTGGGCAGTGACACTATTGGGGGATTCATAACTGAAGATTGCTCACATTTACTTCCCTTTTTCTGTCCTTACCTGCGCACCCGTCATCCCAAGATTGAAAAATATATTTCATTCGATTACAAGCTCCCCGTGTGTTCGGCAAACCAGGAGGGACTCAGGCTTTTTGTGGAAGCCGCCCTCAAAGAGGATACCCGGTACCTGGAATATTTCAAGGATCCTGGAGCCAATAACATCAATGTAATCACCGAAGCAGACTGCTGTATGGGGTGCGGAACCTGCGGCATGGTCTGCCCCACCAATGCCATCTCCTATGTTGACCAACGGCCCAAAATCGATCCAGAGATATGCATCAAGTGCGGTGCCTGTTTTATCCAGTGCCCTCGAAGTTTCTTCTCCAATTCGGTACTCTCTGAAAAGAGATTCAACAATCCACCTGATGCCCAGTTGGGATTCTACCGGGAAGCATACAGTGCCCGAACACAGGATGAGAGAATCAGAGCGCTCTCCCAGGACGGAGGGATTGTCACCGATTTACTGTGTCATGTACTGCGGGAAAATATCTGTGATGCAGCTGTGGTTTCTGTATCTGGAGGAGGATGGAATACCACCCCCGAAGTCGTTACCACCCCTGAAGAAGTGCTTCGAGCCGCAGGGACAAAATATACTGTGGTGCCCAATCTCATGGGTATCAAAGAAGCAGCAGACAGAGGATATGAAAAAATTGCCTTCGTGGGAGTTCCCTGCCAGATACAGGGAGTGACCAAAACCTCTGCCTACCCCTTTGGTGACCGGTACTATCATTCCAAGATTGGATTGATCATCAGCATTTTCTGTATGGAAAATTTCCTCTTCGGCAATTTGAGATCCATCATCGAGGGAAAAACCCAGGTTCCCATGGATGAAACCAAAAAGATGGGGATCAGCAAAGGGCGATTCTGGGTGAGATCTCTGGATGGAAATCGATTCAGGATACCCATTAAATATATCGAATCCTATGCCCAGAAAAGCTGTTCACTGTGTCTGGATTTCTGTGGTGAACTCTCTGACATCTCTGTGGGAAGCGTGGGGACTGCCGATGGATACAGTTCGGTGCTCATTCGCTCCGAAAAGGGAAAGAAAGTCTTCGATACATTCAAAAAATCCATCGAATGCGAACCCCTCTCAGAAGAAGGCCTGAAAACAATACGGGATCTGGCAGGTCTCAAGAAAGGGAAAAATACCAGGGCCACCCGTCAAACCCTCACGGAAAAACGATGGTTGATGCTTGAAACACTTTCCAATTATGTATAATTCATTTCTTTCTCATTCTCATTTTCATTTTCATTCGCCTTTTCTTTCTGAGATATGATGCTGTGAAGAGTAATCTTTTTAATTGAGCAAAAAAAGAAAGAGGTGTGGATGTGGAATTACACGTATGTCCACACAACCTGGTGATGAAATGAAATATGTATCCAGAAAATCTATCATGTCTTTTCTCACATTCATCCTGGTAGCTACTTTCCTCTCGGGATGCATCAATCAATCAGTAGAACAGAGAATTTTTGGCCAAGAGAAATTCATATTCCTGTATGTGGATCATTTCAGTGAAATCTGTGGCAGCCTGTTCCTGCTGGGATTGTTCATCTTTTTCATATTCCTCTACTGGAAAAAAAGTAGAGCCCCTCAGACACGCTTGATTGTGATAGCAGCGGCCTGTGTCATAGCCATCGGCCTCATAGATCTGTGGGGAACCCTGAATTGGTCATGGGACCTTCCCAGCCAGTATTTTGGTGCTTTTTACTGGACTAATATGAAAATGGCTGCTGTAGGAGGATTAATCCTCAGTTTAATAGCTTTTTTACCTCTTTTTTCAAGAGAAAGTGTTATCTATACCTTCTATTTATTATTGACAAAAAAACAGGATAGCTACCTCCCTTCCCCCAGTCCTCTCTGGTTTTTCATACCGTGGACTGCAATCAAGATACTGTTTGGAATGTGGTTATTCTCCAACATGCTGGTGGGATTGTGGATTCTGGGAGGGAATGGACTGACTCTCTTTACGAAAGATATGCACGCCCTCTTCGGGGAGTTGCTGATCCTTGGTCCTGCCATTGCCAGCGCCATGCTGGTGCGTATTTTTATTTACTGTATTCATCAGGTCAAAGGAATCATCCAGTACCTTTACGAGGGGTACAGGAGAATGCTCACCCACCATGAATATGAGACAATCTGGGGAAAAATCATGAAAATCTGTGGTGTTCTCCTCCTGTACTGGAGTACATCCTCACTTTTCGGAATCACAGGAGAATATGAACACCTGGTGGGGCCCTATCGACACGATCTTTTTGCTTACATGATCCAATTTGGCACTGGAATCGGATGCATGCTGGTGGGAGGATTGCTCATCGGAGACACCAGACGGGAAAAACTCTCCCATATCATCTCTGCATTACTTTTTTCCGGATTTGTGGCTGTTATGGTCATATATTACAGCCCTGACATCCGTGTGACTGCGGGATTCTTGCTGGGAGTTGGCCTGTTTCCTGCACTGTATGTTGTATTATGGAAACGATTGAGCCAGCAAGTTACAGGATATGAAATGCCTCAATTTCAATCCAGGGGGTTGGTACGCTTAACAGGAGTGAGTACCTTCTGTATTATATCTGCCATTGTGGTGGCACTCATCATAGGGTCTGTGGGTAGTAATGTCTGGCTTAAACCCCAGCATCGAAAAGATCCGCTGGATATCAATGCAGATCTCATCGATTTGGAACTGAAATTAAATGCGTTGAGTGCAGGAATTGAATTTGAAGAGATTGAATGGGAGTTTCCCTCTTCCATAGGGATAGAGAGCCTTACAGATATTGAATCATTGATCGCTCAGAATGAAGACATGTTCAACATTATCAGGCTCTGGGATGCAGATCATGCTGAAATCAGGTTCAGGCCCTCTGTGGGGTTACGCTGGATGGAGATGGGAGACACAGACATTGTTCGGTTCAGCCAGGATGGTGAATTACGCCAATTCTGGATTTCTCCCAAAAATCTGAACCTGGACGAGATTTTACAGGGATCAGAAAACGCCTGGTATAATGAACACAAAGTATACACCCACAGTATAGGATATATCATGGTGGATGCATTGACCGGAAAATTCGAAACCCGGGAGTGGACTAATAATAATATCTATTTTGGTGAGGGCAGATACCGGGACTTTATTTATGATTTTGAGAATCGTGAACTGCAGGGAGCTTATACTGGTCCCACTGTACAGCCCCGCCTTCCCCTGAGAGAAATATTCACCCAGGAATTGACTTTTTACACTGGAGACACCGCGGCCTACATGAACATTTTCCAGATTGCATCAGAACTCTTTCCCTGGATGCACATAGACCCCGATCCCTATCTGTGTATACACGGTGATGAGGTGTGGTATTCCATGGATCTGGGAGCCTATATCCAGCCCTCCCGAATTCCTCTGGTTAAAGCACCCTATATCCGTTCCCTTGTTAAAGTGCTGATAAACACAGAAACTGGAGAATACCTGGTATTTTACAATGATGTAACAACTGACACCATCATACTTCCCCTGATCCAATCTATGTATGGCGATATCATGACTCCATTGTCCCAGGCACCAGAATGGTATATTCCGCAATTGCGGTATCCCGAAAGTTTTATGGAAACTCAGGTACAGGCGATGAATGTCTATCATGTCCAGGCCTCTACATATGAAAAATCAAAGACATCAGTATATGTACATGAAGAAGATTTCTTCGAAATTCCAGAAGAAGAAGATTTACGACATGTACTTCAGACCTTTTTTGAGAAAACGGAATTTGTCTCTATGATCACCGTGGAATTCAGCGGAAAAAAAGTACCCAATATTGCAGCCATCTGGGTGACCCGGAATGATTATCCCCATTACGGAGAGGTCTTCCTGATCCGCATGCCTTCCAAATCCTATGAAGAATTACGGGTCATCGGGACCAGTGTAGTTCCCAATGCACTGACTGCAGATGAAGAAGTGAGTTACTGGAACAAAACCCACGAAGGAGCAGATATCGGGAACATCCTCCTGTATCAAATAGATAACAGGGTATACTATTTCGTCCCCTTCTATACAGGACAGGAAAAGACAGTCACCCTCCAGAAGGTAGCCTGTGTCATGGGTCTCACCGGGAGTGAGACCGAATCGAGAAAGGTGGGATTCGGAGACGACCCCCTCTCTGCCTTCAAGAATCTCCAGCTGGAAATCCTCTCTTCACAGATATCGGGGAAAGATATTGGCACCTATGGTGAAGCCATGGAAATCCTGGCAGGAGAGACTGTGGAAGGGGAAAGTGTAACAGAAATCATCTCTGAAATGAACTGGATTCTAGAAAGAAGAAAAGAAGCTCTTGCACAGGCTGATGAAACTGAAGCTGCCCGATTACTTGAAGAATTCTTTGAATTATTCAAAAAGCTATCAGAATTATTGAAAGAGTCCTCATAAGAATCCTGTACATATTTCATAAACAGGCAATATGCTCAATTAAAAATGTGATATTATAAGATCAGAAAGTCTGTGAGGTGTGAAACAGGCCCTATTTTGATTTACAAAAATTCATGGAAATGACATTTCTCCTTCAATTTATGAAATACTATCCCCCTGTTACCTAATAGAAGACTTCTCACATAATATTCACTTTCTGAGACAGGCAATGTGCTCAAATAAAAAGCCAGCACGATTTTATACAATGGATCCAAGTACAGTACACGGTGATATATATGCCAAAAGTAATTGGAATATGCGGCAGTGAACGGCTCAAAGGAAATACAGAGGCCTTTATTCAGGGTGCTCTGGATACTATATCTGACTATGGAATCGAGACCGAGCTCATCACTCTCGCTGATAAAAAAATCATACGTGGATGTACTGGCTGCAATTGGTGCAGGTCGAATCGTGCAGAATGTGTGATAAAAGATGATTTTATGCCTATCTGGCACAAAATGCATGAAGCCGATGGTATTATCCTGGGCTCACCCGTGTACTGGGGAAGTGCTACTGCAAAAATCAAAGCTGTAATCGAACGTGCAGGTGTAGTCAGTGAAGGAAGAGAAGTGGATAATATAGATGGACCGGTGAAAGACCTGGGATGGCCTGAAGAAGAAAAACCACCAGGACTCCTTTACAGAAAGGTTGGCGGAGCCATTGCTACCACCAGGAGAACTGGTGCCAATGCTACCCTTGCAGAATTGCTGATGTGGTTCATTATCAATAATTTCATCGTGGTTGGCTCTTCATACTGGACCATAGGTGTGGGTGCAAAGCGTATTCCCAAGAAAGAACAGAATGAAAAATCAGGAAGCAAACACACCACAAACATGTATGAAACAGATATCGAAGGTAACTGGACAATCAGACACTTTGGAGAAAACTTTGCATGGGCGGTTGAAAAACTCCACACATAAGCGTATCAGGCGATGTAATGAAAATATTATTATTAGGCGGTGTTGGGCTCATGGGCCCAGCCATCGCCAAAGATTTAGTCAAGGGTGATGTGGTAGATCACGTAGTAGTGGCAGATATTGCTAAAGACAAATTATTGCAGCTGGAAAAAGAAGTGAATAACAAGAAATTATCAACTGCAGTAGTGGATGTCCGTGATCAGGAAGGACTTGTGTCATATATAAAGAAGGAGGGCTTTGATTGTGTCATAAATTCGCTTCCTCATGCCTTCAGTGTTTCCAGTATAAAAGCAGGTATTGCAGCTGGAGTGAATGTCGTGGATCTGGCTTTCGAACCTCCTCAACTGGAACTGGACGATGCAGCTAAAAAAGCAGGAGTCACTGTAGTCCCTGCCTGTGGAATGGACCCTGGTATCACCAATGTATTGACAGGTATTGGGGTGAGCATGCTGGATACAGCAGAAGAAATACACATTATTGCAGGCGGAATACCTGATAAACCCTATCCACCCTTGGATCATAAAATTTTATTTCGATTAGAAAGTCTCTGGATGGAATATATAGAACCCTCTCTCGCCATTCGAAAGGGAAAAAAAGTTCAGCTGGAAACATTATCTGAAGTTGAAACCGCAGATTTCCCCGGTGTGGGGACTCTGGAAGCTGCAATTACTCCTACCCTGGCATCCATGCCCTATACTATAACTGGTGTAAAAGAAATGGACTGCAAGTGTCCACGCTGGCCAGGTCATTACGATAAAATCAAGGCTTTCATCAAATGTGGATTGCTCTCCACAGACCCTGTACAGGTCAATGATACCCGGGTGGTTCCCCAGGACTTCTTGAGCACGCTGCTCTCTCCTGTCATGAACCTGGGTGATGGAAAGGACATCACTGTCATTCGAGTCATGGTGTCAGGAATGAAAGATGAAAAATACACCTTTATCCAGTTTGACATTACAGATTACTTTAATGAAACAGAACATATCACGTCTGTAGCGAGGACTACTGGATATCCCGCCTCTATTGTGGCTCAAATGATTGGAAGGGGAGAGATCACAGAAAAGGGAGTATTATTCCCTGAGCAGGCCATTACACCTGAGTTATTCAGTATATTCAGTGATGAACTGGCGAAGAGGAATATTACCATTCAGGAAACCATCACTACGTCACATGAACTGTAAGAAGTGATTATGTATGAAAATCATCATGGTTGATCCCTCTAAATGTACTGGGTGTAGAAGCTGTGAAATTGCCTGTTCATTTGAAAAACTTCGAGAATGTAACCCTTCCCGGGCCCGTATTCATGTCATCAGCAATCCGATAACAGGAAAGAATCTTCCTATTGTCTGTCAGCAGTGTAGAGACGCTCCCTGCAAAGCGGTGTGTCCCACACAGGCACTCTATGAAGATGAAAAAACCCATGCCATAGTGGTCAATAAAAACAAATGTATAGGATGCAGGCAGTGTGTCATGGCCTGTCCTTTTGGCGCCATCGATGTGTACCTGGATATAGGCCACTCTTTCAAATGTGATCTGTGTGGAGGAGATCCCCAGTGCGTGGAAGCCTGCACCGAACATGCACTGACCTTTATTGAAGAAACCCGGGAAAGCAGGGCCAAGAACAGGCAGGTGGCTGCAACTTTTGTCTCATCAACCCAGTTCACAGATACTGATGCAGCAGACCTATCAGACGAAGCATACACAGAATGGAAGAAGGTGGTCTAATGTATGGATGGGTTGGAAAGATAGTGCGAGTTGACTTTACAAAGAAGAAAATAACTACAGAAGATCTCCCCAAGGATTTGAGAGATACATTCATCGGAGGAAGAGGTATCAATTCCAAAATCTTGTATGATGAAGTTCCTCCCGACATGGACCCCTTTGATCCCCAGGCCCGGGTCATCATCGGCGCTGGACCCTTCATTGGCACATTAGTTCCCACTGCATGCAGAGGGACGATCACCCATAAAGGACCCTTTACTTTTGCTTTCTGTGACAGCAACTTCGGAGGATATTTCTCTCCGGAGATGAAGTATGCTGGATTTGACCATATCATCCTGCAGGGACGGTCTGCAGAACCGGTCTATCTGTGGATAGATGATGGTACAGTGGAAATCAGGAGCGCAGAGAATATCTGGGGTCTGGATACGCTCACTGCAGCACAGGCACTGGAGAAAGAACTGGAGGATCCTGAAATTCATACCATGATGATAGGACCTGCTGGAGAAAACCTGGTGCGGACTGCCTGTGTCATGGTGGACTACTGGAGAGCAGCAGGTTGGGCAGGAACAGGAGCTGTTTTCGGGTCAAAAAATCTGAAAGCCATATCAGTGAGAGGAACTCAGGGCATCAAGGTGGCAGATCCTAATCGCTTCGAAGCTATCTGTAAGAAAGCCAGAAACATGATGCTTCATGGACCCCGCACTCCCCTGTATCACCGATACGGACGATTATCCAATATAGAATCACTGCGACATCGGGGTGGAGACGGGGTGGAGAACTACCGCATTCCCGACATGCCTGAATCAGGATTTGAGACCTTCAATTCAGAAAATATCAGACAGACGATCTATACGCACCGGGAAGGATGTTTCAACTGCCCCATTGGCTGCGGACACTGTTTCAAGGTGGAAGTAGATGGTGGCGAGATTCATGCCAGCAAGATCGAGTATGCTCCTGCCGGTGATGTGAAAGCCCTGGGTATTTACAATCCCAAATTTTTAGCTCGATGGGTATACGAGGTCAATAAATGGGGCCTGGATACTACCGGTACCCAGAATGTTATTGCTTTTGCCATGGAATGCTATGAAAATGGTCTCATCACCGATAAAGACACAGAAGGTATCGAACTCACTTTCGGCAACGAGGAAGCTACCCTGGAGATTCTCCATAAGATCGTCAACCGGGAAGGAATCGGTGATATCCTCGCAGAGGGAACAAACCTGGCAGCAAAAAAAATCGGAAAGGGTGCTGAAAAATATGCCATGACTATCAAGGGAGGTCGGCTACATCTCGATCCCCGAATCGGGTGGGGATTGATGCTCGCTCATGCAGTGGCTTCCCGGGGAGCAGATCATCTCAAAGGAACTCCCTGGATAGAATTCTGGGATTTTGCAGCAATTAAAGATTCAAACCTGGGAGAACGCCTCTTTGGTCATCCCCGGGCTGCAGATGCCAGTACTCCTGAAGGAAAAGAATACACCGTCAAATGGTACCAGGAGTCAAAGGGTATTATTGATGCTCTGGGATTCTGTGCCGGTCAGGATAGTTCCACCTCCTTCGATTACCCCGGTCATGAAGAAATGGCTGAGATGTTATCTGCACTGGTGGGTAAAGAATACACTGTGGAAGACCTCAAAATAGTAGGTGAACGGATTTACAATGTGGAACAGGCCTATAATGTGAGATGTGGTCTGAGGAGAAAGGATGACTCCATTCCTGAACGATTCTTCGATAAGGATACTCCCACCTCTGAAAATGCAAAAATCAAGACTGTTGATCGTAAAAAATTCGAATCTATGAAGGACAAGTATTACTCGCTTCGAGGATGGGATACAGATGCTATTCCCACCCGCAAGAGACTGGAAGAACTGGGTCTCCATGACATTGCCGATGATCTGGATGCATTGAGGAAAGAACATGTCTGAAAGCATTATCTTGGATTTTCCATTTTCAGTCATTGGTGTGGATAAACCTGCTAAATCTACTATCTCCCTGAATAACAACATTAAAACTGTGGAAGATGTATTCAGGCATCTCACACGCTTACATGAACCCATGAAGAATTATTTTTTCGACGAAAAAGGAGAATGGAATTCCATTTTCAACATTTTTGTCAATAAAAAGAGCATTCTGGACCTCAAAGGGGAAAAGACAGTGCTGCATCCAGGAGATGTGGTTACTGTTTTATTCCCCTACAGCGGCGGTTAAAAAGGTGAAATACATGAATAACACATCATTAAAAGTTGTAGGAATATGTGGAAGTGAACGAAAAGAAGGAAACACAGAACAGGCGCTCCAGCTGGTACTGGACATGCTGGAAGAAGAAGGCATAGAAACGGAATTGATTACCCTCCACAACAAGAAAATCAAGGGGTGTACTTCCTGTCGGTACTGCAGAGCCATGCCCACTGTCCAGTGCAGTATTAAAGACGATTTTTATCCTGAAATTTTCACAAAGATGGTCACAGCCGATGGTATCATCCTGGGTGCACCAGTGTATTTCGGAAGCATTCCCACAAAATTGAAAGGACTGCTGGAACGCGCAGGCATGCTCAGCGAGGGAAGACTGGGTATTGACATCCCCCTCAATGATAAACAGTGGCCTGGTGCAAAATCGGGTTTGAAAACAGACGAGAGTTCAAAGGGAAGTGGCCTCTACAAAGGAAAAATTGGAGGGGCCATTGTCACCACCAGGAGAACTGGGGCAAATTTTGCCCTGGCTGAATTATTGTTGTGGTTCATGATCTGTAATTTCACCGTGGTGAGTTCTTCTTACTGGACCGTGCTCATTGGCGGTAAACGAATCCCTGACCAGGTGTCTTTTAAGAAAGAAGACACAGTCTACACCACATCTGATCTCTCCAAGGACACACTGGATACTGATGAAGAAGGTCGACAGGATATCACAGAATTTGCCGAGAACTTTGCTCAGGTCCTCAAGAAAGTGAGAGGTTGACCACATCCATGTCAGATCCTGAATATCTTGACAAAACAGTGAAAGCACTGGCCCGAAATGAATTCGAGGTCATCATGGCGAAGGATGGAACAGATGCAGTCTCCATCCTTTGCGACCTCATAGATACTACTGCTGTGGTGGGTATTGGTGATTCTGCCACCCTGAGGCAGCTCGGTATTCTCGACAGACTCCATGAACGAGGTACCAGCATTATCAATCCCTTCATCGGTGCATATAGGCGAGAGACTGCTATAACCTGTCTGCTGGCACATGTATTTCTCACCGGTGCCAATGCCATCACCCAGGATGGAAAAATTGTGGATATTGATGGTGCAGGTAATCGTATAGCTGGGACCATCTATGGTCCTGAGAAAGTGATTATTGTGGTGGGGAAAAATAAAATTGTGCCCACTGTTGAAGATGCTTTTTCTCGGATTAAAAATTACATAGCTCCCTATCATGCAAAAACCATGGGATATAACCCTCCCTGTACAAAAACAGGAAAATGCATGGACTGCCACTCCCCGGATAGAGTGTGCCGTATTGAAACTGTTATTGCACGGAATCCCATGTATTCTCAGATATATATTATCATGGTGAATGAAGATCTGGGATTGAGCTGGGATCCAGAATGGTCAACTGAGAGAATTCAAAATATTCAAAAAGCGTATGAGAATCATGTCTGGGCCTATGGAAAATAACCCCTGAAATGGATGAAAGAGGGGCACTCATGTGACTTTTACCCATGCTGCTGACAATTGAATGGATGTAATTGAAAAGCAGTGTTACCCCCATATGACAGATGACAGAAATGAGACACTCAGTGGACCCATAGTAAGAAAACAAAAGAGAAAGATTTATATCTGAATTCGATAAATATTTCGACATGAAGCATTACAAAATTCTGGGAGAGAAAATCGGAATGCCTCCCAGATTCTCACCAGTGTTAAAAAAAATAATACCACCTGCTGAAGCTGAAATTCTACTAGCCTGTAAAAATCCTGCCACTGTCAAAGAGATTTCTTTATCCCTATCTATTGATGAACAGACCATTGAACATATGCTGAAATTGCTGTTTGAGAAGGGATATGTTTCAAAAAGAAATAATACATACAAGTGTAAAAACTTTTTTTCTATTATAGACACATTTCTGGGGGAGGGAAAATATCATCATCTGGAACCCCATGAAATTGATTCTTTACGGGAATATTATTTAAAAAAACGACATGAAATAAGCATAAAGCTTATAGAAGAAGAAAAAATTTTAGTATCTTCTAAAGTAATTCCTGTCATGCAGTCTTTCGAGGGGATGCAACACATTCTCCCCACAGAACAGGCCCTCAAAATCATCCAAAATGCTCATACCTTTGCCCTGGCTCCCTGTACCTGTAGAACAGCTTTTAATAACTGTGATAATCCTAAAGAAACATGTATTCTCCTGGATGCTGTTGCATGCAACCTTCTGGAGAGAGGTGTAGCACGAACCATATCATTAGAAACTGCTCAAGAGATTCTGCAACAAGCAAATGACCATAACCTGGTGCACCTCACCATATACAATCCTGAAGGTGTGTATGCTGTCTGTTCCTGCTGTGAATGCTGCTGCCACGATTTGCAGGCAATTAAAAAATATGGTAGACCCGATATCATAGCACGATCTGACTATGTGGCTGTGGTAGAACCTACCTGTATTCATTGTGGGGTGTGTGTGGAACGGTGTATTTTCAATGCAAGAAAAATGGATGAAGGTACGATGATATATGATCCTGAGAAATGCCACGGGTGCGGACTGTGCATCAGTACCTGTCCTGTACATGCCACACGACTCATTCCCAGAGAGGAAAAGAAAGGATGACATAATTTTTCATGCATGAGTTTTTTGATTCAATGCTGCTCCTTCTCCTCTAACCCCTTACTTTCATTTCTCAATACACAGAAATAATCCAGATTAAGGGTATGGGAATACATTTTTATAGTAAATCAGAAAACGGGAAGGGATGGATAAAAAATTTGATGTATTACAGGAAAAATTTGTAAGTGCATGTTTCCACAGGCATCCCGAAGTAGCATCGTACCTTGGATTCACTGAATACGACACAGAAATTCCGTCAGGAAAACTCAATGACAGAAAAAAAGAAATAGACCAGGATAAAAAATTTCTAAAAGATTTTACTGATATAGATGAAACAAAAATAGATTTTGATCGCAAAATGACTCGAAAATTGGCCATACATAAATTACATATCTGGATTTTTATAGATGACACATTGAATCATTATGTGATGAACCCTGATGCTGCAGGTGAAGTAGCCTCTTTTATTCACTCGCTATATAGAAGACCTGGACCAGAAAAATTCTATCCATTACAGGCTCGATTGGAGAAAATTCCTTCATATCTACAGGATTTCAAGACAAGAGTGGTAAATCCTGTGGCACTGTGGACAAAAATGGCTCTAGAAGAAGCACAGGGAGTACTCTCATTTCTCCCCAGGATTACAGAAACTTCCAAGAAAGAGATTCCTTCTCCAGATGCAGAAGAAATAGAAAATGCTCTGGCTCATGTTAACCAATCTCTTGAAGACTATAGTAATTTTTTGAAGAGTGTTCTCCCCACCGCAGATACTCCCTGGGTTATGGGGAGAGAGCATTTTGAACACCTGCTGATCCTGAGAAAAATTCCCTATACAGGAGATCAAATCCTGGATTTGGGTAAGCATTACATGCAGGAAGAAAAACAACAAATGAAAAAGATTATTTCATCGGTTTTCCCCGGAAAATCTGCTAAAAAAATTGTTAAAATAGTGAAATCTCAGCATCCTCAAACATTTGAGGAAATTTTAGACCTTTATCGTTCCTATATCAATAAGAGTAGAGAATTTGTCGTCCAAAATGATGTGATAACTGTACCTCAAGGAGAGAAGCTTGTGCTGGAAGAAACACCGGAATATCTCAGATTCATGTATCCTGTCGCTATCTATGTCCCTGCACCCGTAGTAGGACCGGAAAAATGTGGCCATTATTATGTCACTCCCCCACACCATCAGGACATGGTAAAGGAACACAATGAATCTGCTGTAGCCACAATTTCTGTTCATGAAGCCTATCCAGGCCATCACATCCAATTTTCCTGCAGTCATGGCCATGCTCATGCAATTCGCTGGGGATTTACTCCCACCGATGTTTTTGCAAAATATGTATCTGACGGGACAGAATTTGTGGAGGGATGGGCCCACTACTGTGAAGAGTATATGATGGAACGGGGATTCACCGCCAGTAATGAATATCGGTTCATGCAATCGCTGTATTCATTATTCAGGGCAGTTCGTATGATTGTAGATGTTCAGTTATCCAGGGGTGAGATCACCTGTGATGAAGCTGTAACCTTTCTCGTAAAGGAGACAGGAATGCATCCTCAAGCAGCTGCAGCCGAGGTGAACCGCTATACTCTGGGACCCAGCTACCCCCTGTCATATCTGCTGGGAAAGCATATGATCAAGGAGATACGAAAAAAATTTGAAAAGTCGGTTGGTTCCCGATACAGTGACACATTTTTTCATGATACCCTTGTGTATGAAGGTACCATGCCTCTTGCACTCCTGAATGAAATAATTGAATACAAAACCGCTCTGACATGAGATGCCAACCAGGAATCTATACCAGTCAAGGGGATTCATATAACGCTGGAGGAGAAAGGTTTAAAATAGATATTCCATATACTGCATATGAATCTCATAAAAGAAGAAAAAAACGGTATATTTTTTTATAAGGCTGTACAAGGGGATGATGTTCTGGATGTGGGTAGAATAGAAAATCTATCCTCCCAGGATTGGAAAGAACTTGAAAAAAGACTCCTACATTTTGGTGGTGAAGAACTTTTAGAGTTAGTGAAAGCCGAAGTGAAAAAACACCCTCACATTGAGAATATAGATATAGAACCCTCGACTGTCACAGATGATGTTGCACTGTAGCTCCAGGATCTTCAACCAATCATGATCGTAATACAATACCAATACATTCTACAGAGGGACACATGTCAACGATTGCGTGTAGACATGCCCTGTATCTACCACCGTCGGCCACAGTGATGTTTGAGTTCTCTTTCTCTCTGTACTTATTGCAGAAATACTTTTAATCATCTCAAAACTGGATCCCGTGATAATAAAGGGCTTTATACCTCCTGTAATTTCCCCATGCTTTACTGAGAATCCTGAGGTTACAGGGAGAGAAAAAAATCCAGTCATAGGGTTCATAGCATGGACATTGGCCACTCCTCTCAGTATGACTCCTCTCTTCATTTCCTGCAATACCTCGCAGAGTGGGTACGATCTCCCCTGTATGTAGAGAGCAGTTGCAGCAATCTGAGGGAGGAACCGCAGATTCTTCCCTCTGTATTTTGAATATCTCACACAACTTCCCGTACTCCCAGAAGTGAGATTGCCATAGAGGGTATCATACAGGAATCCATTGAGCACGCCCTTTTGGATGATAGGAACCTTTTGTGCTGGTGAGCCTTCATCATCAAAACTCCTGCTCTGGGACCGTCCTGGGATGGTAGGGTCTTCTATAAGATTGAAATGAGCAGGTGCAATTTTTTTCTTCAGTTCCTTCCCTATTAAAGACACTCCTTCCTGCACAGAATCTCCCAGAAATGAGGGGACTGCAGAATTAACAATCATGTTCGAGAAAGGAACGGGAGCAATGACCACATTTGTTTCTCCATCCTCGATTTTTGTCTTTTTCAATGAAGTTACTGCTTCCTCATATGCCTGTTCAGCAAGAGATTGAGCATCGAAATTATACATAATCCCTGAATCCGATTTGAATCCTACACCGCTGCCCTGGGTATTTTTTACTCTACATGATATATACATTCCCGCTTTCGAACTTTTTTCAGAAAGATGTAACCCATGAGAATTGGTAATAGATCGTGTATTGATGGTAATGAATCCCCCACTCTCAACCCTCTGTATCCTGGCATCATGATTGATAGAAAATTCCAACCCCTCGAAAAGGTCTGTTATTTCAATATCTTCCATTGATTCATGAAAAAGGCCGGGAACAAAATTCACTTTCTGGGGGAGGGGAAGACTCTTCCATCTGGGATTGGGTCCAGCACTCTTTGCCATCTTGAAGGCCAGGGATGCGGTATCGGAAGATGGTGTATTGAAGTATAAAAATCCCATAGATTTATCCAGAATGACTCTGAGGGCATATTCGTTTTCTGAATAGAGAGAATACTTCTTTTCATTCGAAGAAAAAAAAGATATGTTCTCGGTATGACTCTCCATGAGTTCAACTTCATCTGCACCCATATTCATGATGTCTTTCACAATATTCTTTCCCTTTTCTCTTTTTTTCTCCTCTCCTCTCATTTTCTTCCCCCGAGCATTACTCCTCGTATTCGTATCATGGGTACAATTCTGGCCTGGGAATCGATCTGTTTCTTTTTACAGAGGTATATATGGTCTTCTACTTCTTTTCCCACTGCATCAATATGACAACAGGTTTGTATAATGTCTCCGCTGATGGTAGCACCCTTTAACATCCTCACCACTTCTCCTTTTTTTATTTCATAGGAGATTTGACTGGTAATGGAAAATGTACCTTCACTCAATGTTACCTGTCCCCCCGATATTTCCCCCAGGAGAAATCCATGTTCAACATCCTCCAATAGTTCCTCTGTTGAATACTCACCAGGAGAGAGAACAGTATTACTCTGTCTGATAATGGGTGTATAGGAATAGTTTTCAGCAACACAATGCCCTGTGGGTTCGCTGCCCTGGGTTGCTGCTGTTTCCATGCTGTGGAGATAGGATTTGAGTATACCCTTTTCAATGATCACCGTCCTCTTGGATTTCATACCTTCATGATCGTAGGGACGAAATCCGAGAGAAAGATATGTTGGATCATCTATGAGGGTGACTTCCCGGCTGGTTATCTGTTCTCCCATCCTTCCTTTCAGCAGCGATCTCCCGGATGCGATATTATCTGCTTCTGTGGCATGTCCCAGTGTTTCGTGGAGAAAGGCACCGCAATTGGAAGGAGAGAGAATCACATCGTACTTCCCGGAAGTGGGATAGGGTGCGGTCACCAAGGAATCTGTTTC
>AZIF01000763.1_pt1 | contig 16451 bp, 17 predicted proteins | sample 359031 | NCBI WGS metagenome assembly AZIF01 (sample SAMN02429710, study PRJNA222658) | marine sediment metagenome | biome: Sediment sample; isolation source: sample MGS-PRI from oil contaminated site at the harbour of Priolo Gargallo... | place: Italy: Priolo | collected 2011-03-08 | depth 6 m m
TATTCGTATTCGTATTCGTATTTTCTGATCCTGAAAGTACATAGATGCAGGAAATTAGGAGTAATACAACGAATGCTGTACCTATGATTTTATCTCTCTTGGTTACCATGATATCACCTCACAACATATATGATGTAGATTGGATTACTTGAAGGGTGTAAGGATCTTGCAGGATAACCACAACGCCATACCCTTCAAAAGATTCACCTGCAGGAAGTTCAAACTCACATGACAGCTGGATTTCTCCTTCCGAGAGGAAGATTCGCTGAGGATCTCCCACATCCCTGACAATATATTGTTTTAATTCTCCGCGCACTTTAAAATCGTTTTTGAACAGCACGAAATAGACATCACAGGTATGGGGAGAATAGGAACGGATTTTTGCAGTGAGATAGGCAGTATTTTGCATGGTCCGTCCCGATACAAAAATTTCTGCATTAAGGGGATCAGAGAGCATATCTTCAATAATACTCTTGTATTTGAAATAAATAGCCCCCTCTCCACCAGAAGAATAATAGATGTGCTTTGTTCCATTTATTACCAGCGTGGAAACTGTATCTGAGAATCCATACACACCGGAAGAACGGATGAGTGATCCTGGAGTTTCTATTTCATCTTTCAGGTGATACACCAGGACAATGAGATTTTCAAACTCTTCTGCCAATTGTTTCAGTGCCCGTTCTCCATAGGAACATACATAACACCAGGTCCCTGTAAAATATTCAGCCAGCACAGTTTTACCCTGAGTTTCCTGTGCATATACTATAACTTTGATATTTTTGGTTATCCCACTCTCGGAGGTCACTGAAATAATAACAGAACTATTTTTTCCCTCTCCTCGTTTTATGATCACTTCAATCCGTTCCGATTTTTTTGTATCCACCGAAATAGTTGTACGGTGGAGCCGAGCCTCCCAATTTGGTGAAAGACAGGTAGCAGTGATGGAATACACATCTGAGCAGTCTCCCATGTTGATGAGATCAAAGGTTATCTGACCTTCTTCTTCATCCAGATAGAATTCTTTTGGTGAATATAATTCGAAATTAGATTCTATTTCCTTCTCTAAAATTAAATAAAGCGATTCTTCTAATTTTGAAGCAGACTTTATTATCAGAGAAGTATTGATGCTATATATATCTTCTATATATACTGATATATTCCGTGATTCACCTGGTTGCAGTTCTACAGAATCTTCATCTATCTGTGCATTCACTCCGGGAGGAACCAGAAATGAATAGGTATCTGCCGTGTTTCCGGTGTTCTGTATCTGAATTTCAAAGGTCACTCCATCAGATTCCACGACAGTATCTACGAGATGCGAAGAAAACTGATATTCTGTGGGAGTGGTAACGGTGAATTTTGCTACCTCCTGCAGGATGTCCCGATAATAAAGGCGGAGACGAACAGATCCTGTCTGCCCTGTGGTATCTGTGAGCACATTTACTGTATACTGGCATTCTTCCAGAGGTCCCAGAGAGGCAGAGCACGTGTCATAATAGCAGTGAGATTGATCACATAAACTGGCTACCCATTCTGCAGGTATATCTTTATCCAGTACCAGAGAAAATTCTTTCTCTAAAATAGAAGGATTTTTTACGGTAATAGAGTATGTGACCTCCTCTCCCGTTCCTATTTCTCTTTCGGATTGATCAAATAGCAACAGGGGTGCCTGATCCTGTAATGCAAACACAGAGAAAATCGATACAGCCAGCACTCCGTATAATATAATAAAAGATAGGATAAATCGTCGTATCCCTGGTTTCGTGATTTTGTAGAGACTGGGCTGAGCATCCTCATTTTCTTCGGTTTTTTTTTCATGTGAAGGTACTGATGAAGGTGATCGTCTTTTCCTTGGTCTTTTGGAATTAGCAGGAAGACCGCTCGTGTTATTCCCTCCTTTCCATACTGTCTTGCAAGTTACTACTGCAAGCGTAGCTTTTTTATCTCACAGCTATATAAAAGTTTCGGTCATGATAGTAGCTTTTATGTACACTCTATGGGGTACAGAGATGAGGATGAGAAATCTACAGGCCAGGTGAGTATGGGATTTCAGGATATCTGTTTCATTTTATGGTATTTCTCTCTTTATTCTCTTTTTAAGATGGATATTATACTCATTTTTTTACATTTTTTATGAGAAGTGAAAAAAATCTGAGAAAGTGGTGGTATCGATAGAATGCAGTGAGATGGAAACATTGATCAATGTGGAGGAGTATTCACATAGTATGGAAATGAAAGTCAGGATTCTCGATCTCGATGCAGGTGGAAAAACAATCGTAGTGCTCAATGAACAAGATGCTCGAGACCTGGGTGTATATTCACTGGATAGGGTCATCATAACTACAGAGAAAGATTCGTTGACTGCGGTGGTCAATACTTCTGACAAATTTATTCCTCAGGGACAGATTGCAGTATTTGATGAAGTAAGGGAAGGGTTGTGTCTCACTGCAGGACAGGATGTACAGGTACTTCCCCGTGGAGGGTTGCAATCAAAGCGATACATCAGACGCAAGGTCAATGGGGCAGAGTTGACAGCAGGAGAAATTGAACAAATTATCTCAGATGTTGTGGAACGCAATTTAAATGATTTAGAGCTGGCATCTTTTATCACAGCTCTTCATATGAGAGGGCTTTCCATTGCAGAATCCACCGCACTCATCGATGCCATGGTGAAGACGGGTTCTACTCTGTCTTTTGGGAAGATAGCCTGTGATAAACACAGCATAGGAGGTGTTCCCGGTGATAAGACCAGCCTTTTACTGGTACCAGTGGTGGCTGCTTCAGGACTCACTATCCCCAAGACCTCGTCCCGGGCCATCACATCTCCTTCGGGAACTGCAGACAGAGCAGAAATGCTCATGCCTGTGAACCTGGATATAGAAGAAATTGAATACACAGTGAAAAAAACGCAGGGGTGTCTGGTGTGGGGAGGAGCCCTGGATCTGGCCCCTGCAGACGATCTACTCATACAGATTGAACACCCCCTGGGCATGGATCCCCTCCTTCTCTCATCCATTATCAGTAAAAAAATGAGTGTGGGAGCAACACATGTGGTTATCGATCTTCCCACTGGATACAGGGCCAAGATGAAAACGGTGGAAGATGCGCAGCGTCTCTCCCGTCAGTTCATCAATCTGGGAACCAATGTTTCTATGAAGATCCACTGTGCTATTACCTTTGGGGAACAACCTATAGGTCACAACATCGGTCCTGCTCTGGAAGCCAGAGAAGCGCTGGAAATGCTGTATAGGTATGAAGTATCAGACCTCACTGAAAAAGTGACATCCCTGGCAGGTATTCTCTTACATATGGCAGGAAAAGCCACTTCTAAAAGACAGGGAAAAATCATGGCAGAAAAAATATTGAAAACGAAGGCTCTGTCCAAAATGAAACAGATCATAGAAGCCCAGGGAGGAGACCCCCGCTTGAAACCTGAAGATATTCCAGTGGGAGAATACTGTGTGTCTGTTACCACGGAGAGGAAAGGTGTGGTCAGATGGATCAATAATAAAGAGCTGGTGAGGATAGCGTCTGCTGCAGGATGTCCAAAAGATACCGGTGCAGGTATCCGATTGATGAAGAAACTGGGAGATACAGTTCAGGCAGGAGATACGCTCCTGGAAATCAGAGCAGATAAATCGAGTAAATTATCTCAGGCCGAACGCCTTGCACAGCAATATCCGCTCATGGGTATCATAGAAAGATGGGATCGGGCCATGATATTGCATACTGTAGCATGAGGGTATCCTGTTGGTAAAGGGTTCAGGGTGCTATTTGAAGAGATGAAATTCTTTTTCCAGGATACTCAATTCTTTTTCAGAGAGTGTTTTGGGATTAACAGGTACCAGCAGTCGTGAATTGGAAATGGTGATGTAGTCATTGAGTGAATGAATCGTCTTTATGACCCGTTCGAAATCGTTCTGGATGATCAAGTATTCGATTCCTTCCAGGAGTACCACCGAATCAGAAGCTTTTTTTAGAAATTCATTGATAATATGATTGATTTTAGCCAGATCCTTGGGATCAATAGTATTCTCGGCTCCACTGGTGGATAACCAGAGTACAGGAGTTTTTCTCAATCCATAGTTACGTTTTATCTTCTTAGGATGAGTTCTGCAGATGGAAAATCCCTGTATCCCATGGGTAACACAATCCAGGAAAATGTCGAAGCTTTCATCTGATTGTGGGCTTTCGATGAGATAACTTTCACCCACCTCCAGAGAATATTTCATTTCCGATTTGAGCGTCTTCTCCACTGCTGGATTGATGTCAAATCGTGTACTTTCCACAAAATGAGCAGCCTGATTGGCAAACAGGAGGAGATCATCCAGTTCTTCATGAGATACAGGGACTCCTGTTGTCCCATTAAACACTGAAATAACTCCCAGTATTTCATCCTGGGTGAGAATAGGGACCCAGGCAAAGCTTTCCAGCACAGGTTCTATCTGTTTTTTCACCCGGGGATTGTTGGAAGCCTGGGCGATGTTAATGGGTATCTTCTCATTCACACATTGAACTGCTACATAATCCAGATCATCCAGAGATATGTCCTCCTTTTTATCTGATCCCAGTACTGCAATATTTTCTAACAGATTCCGTGTTTCATTTATGAGGAATATTTCTGCATTTTCAAATCCGAATCCCTTTGAGATGCCCTCGATGATAATCTGCATACCTTTTTCCCAGCTGGTTGTTTCCCGCAGCCTGTAATTTGTTTCCAGGAGTGCTTCTCGTTTATAGGTTCTTTCAACCACCTTTGACTCCAGGAGTTCTGCATACTGACTGATCTGTCCATATAACCGGGCATTTTCAATAGCAATGGCTGCCTGGGTGGCAAAAAGTTCTACAGGTGCCAGGCTATCTTCTGTGGGAGCCTTTCCATCGGATGGATCATCTACCGATATCAATCCGATGACCCGTTTCTGTGCACCATGGAGGGGAATGAATAAGAAATCGTCGGGATGCCAATCATGCATGAGTTCTGGATCCAGTTTACTCTCCACTCCCAGCTGGTTCCAGGGCACCTGATCATGACGGATATAGTATGACTGACTGATTTTGAATGCATCAGAAAGAATACTTTTTCTCTGATCGGGGGAGAGGTGTCTCTGGAGGGCACGGGTTTTTTCTTCTTCTGTCAATCCAGCAAAGGCTACATTGCTGGCATGAAATCCCTCATCGAGAAGTGAAATTATCACCCGTCTGAACCCACAGTAATTCCGGATTGCCTGGGCTACGGTGTGGAGTATTTCATCTAAATTCTTGCGTTGAAGGATATCATTGGAGATGACGGTGAGATGGTGACGTTGATCTTCGAGCTGCATTTTTTCTGTGATATCCCGGGCACTGCCACAGGTTCCTACAATTTTTCCCTGGTGAAAGAGGGGAGTACCGCTGATTTCCAGCCAGATTTTTCTGTTATGTTTTCCAAAAACTTGAATATGATAAGGAGCAGATATAATTCCCTGTAATCGTTTATTGAATTCTTTCTTTACCATGTCTCTGTAACTTGGGACAATCAAATCAATATATGATTTTCCAATGACATCATCACCCATTACCTCTCGTGCTTTTCTATTTATAAACAAAAACCTACCATGTATATCTAAAATAAATATTATGTTTTCTGTTGTTTGGATTATTGTTTCATAATATTGTTTGAGATACTGGGTATCATCGGGAGAGGAGGTCAGTGTATAGTAGATCCATGGCAGCTCTGGATGAGGGTGAAGCACTCCCTCAATAGGCACATGACTCCCATTGGTATGGAGAAAGTGATGGTTCACAGATATATTTTCCGAAGTATGTGTGAGAAGGGATTGAATTTCCTCGGTGAACTGCCGGGATTCTTCTTCTCGTATGTATGAATCAGGGGAGACTCCCACCATATCTTCAGGAATGTATCCCAGCATGCTGGCTAATTTTTCATTTGCCCTGAGAATGGTACCCATATGATTCAAAAGAAGGAGACCGGTTTCTGCTGAATTAAAAATTCTATCCTGTTCTTTCTGGTTGAGAATATTCAAACAGATTGAATTGATAATCTGATCGGTAAACACTGATAGTATTGTGAGTTCTTCCTCAGAAAATGGTAGATCTCTCTGGAGACATAATACACCATATACCTTATCCTCGCGTCTGAGAGGCATGAGGAGAGCTATTGATGCATGTTCACTATCCAGGGAAATATCCTGCAGTGCCGAGGTAAGTTCCTGCTGGGTGGAAAAGAGCTGTCTTCCCTGTGAGGAGAGTTCATCAATTTTTTCAGAAGTTGCAGACATGAGGTATACTCCTTTCTTATGGGCAGGCACAGGGTGTATGAGAAAGGAAGCATTTTTTCGAAAATAGGAGGGGTTCAACAGTAAGGCAATATATGGTGTATTCAATCTTTCTTGTACAATGTACAAAAGTGAATATAATTTTGTGTCCAGAGATGCGTTGGTTCCTACGATTTTCTCTGCAGTTTGGAATGAGCGAAGGATTTCAGATCCCAAAGTCTGCATGAAGCATATTGTCATGTAGATTATTTATACGTTTCCCCTGAAAACTTGGGCTAGATTAACATGAGAAGAAATTCTATAAAGAATGCGCACCATCATTTATGTGGATTCTGTCATAGGGCGTGAAGAATTATATGCAGATGAGAACATTATGCTAATAATGAAATGAGACAATACGTGTCATGTCAAACCTTATAAGGGAATAGAAAGTACATGAGGATGTGGATCGTGTCAGCAGCGGAATTCCCGGCCTTGATGGAATTATTGGTGGAGGATATCCACGAGGGACAAATATTCTCGTTTGCGGTGGATCAGGTACTGGAAAGACTATATTCTGTAATCAATTTCTATATGCAGGGATTATGAAGGAAAATGAGCCTGGTATATACATTACCACCGAAGAGAGAGTATCAGATCTCCGGGAAGAAATGCTTTTTTTGGGGTGGGATCTGGAAGAAGCAGAACATAACGGCAAATTAATCATTATTGATGCAGCTTCTCCCCGGTTGAATATCACAGGAAGCGATGAGCTCAGATCAGGACATGGATTTGATGTGGATTCTCTGGTTCTGGAAATTCATCGGGCCTCTACAAAGATCAATGCCCGAAGGCTGGTACTGGATTCAATTCCAGCCATGGAACTGAAAATGACTGAATTATCCGAGTTTCGAAGAGCACTGTTCAGATTGAGTTCACTGCTCTTAGAAATTGGATTGACTTCATTGATGACCACAGAGAGCCTGGAACCATGGATGATCTCCCGCTTTGGTATAGAAGAGTTTGTGACTAGGGGAGTGATTATTCTTTCCCTTCAGGAAGAAGCATCTGATCTCAAACGATTCCTTCGTGTACGGAAGATGAGAGGAGTCAGTCACTCATTGAGAAACATACCCTTTGAGATCACAGACCAGGGTATCGTCCTCTATGTAGCAAAGTAAATGTGTGGTGGAATATACTGTCTGGTCATGTATGATGTTTGAATTCTGTGGAATTTCTTTTCTGTTACTCACGGTGTAAAAAAGGGAGAAACCTTTTTATAGCAAATGAGAACAGGTTCACCAGGTGATCTCATGAGTTTTCAATATATTGTACTGGATAAGCAGGATCCTGTGGGAATTCTGACCATCAATCGACCCGATAAAATGAATGCCCTGAATACTCAGGTAGCAAAAGAGATTATGTCTGGATTCCAAAAGCTAGAAGCAGATCCTGAAATAAAAGTCATTGTAATTACCGGTGCAGGAGACAAAGCCTTCATTGCAGGAGCAGATATTGCAGAGATGAAAGATATGTCTCCCCTGGATGCATTGGAATTCGCCCAGATAGGGCAAAAAACGGTAGAAATTCTCGAACAGAGTGATAAAATCGTCATTGCTGCCATAAATGGATATGCCCTGGGTGGAGGGCTGGAACTTTCCATGGCCTGTGATCTCCGGATAGCAGCCGACACTGCTAAGATGGGTCAACCTGAAATTAAAATTGGAGTGATTCCTGGATGGGCTGGAACCCAGAGACTTTCACGATTGGTGGGCAAGACTAAAGCCAAAGAAATGATACTCACCGGCGATATGATTTCAGCAGACGAAGCAGAACGCATTGGCATCATCACCAGGGTGGTACCTGCACAGGATGTAATGGAAGAAGCACTCACCTGCGCTCGTTCTCTTGCAGCACTGGGATCCTTTTCTTTGAGTGCGGCAAAGCATTCTATCGATCATGGATACGAAGTGGATTTCGAAAAGGGCCAGGAACTGGAAAGACAGTATTTTGCGCTCTGTTTTGCAAGCTCAGATCAAAAAGAAGGAATGTCTGCCTTTTTAGAGAAACGGAAACCTGAATTTACCTGAGACTGCATGTTGTTGGGCATAGCTCAGGTAAAAAGAGAAAGTGAAAAGCTTTTTAAAGTGTGGTTTCCTTAGAGAGCTATGACTACTGTTTATGACGTTAATGCCCGTAATCTGCTGACCAGACTGACAGAGGACCTCAAAGAAGTACAAGAGCTGACACCTCCTGATTGGTCCAGGTATGTGAAGACAGGAGTATGCAAAGAACGGCCTCCCGTACAGGAGGATTGGTGGTATATGAGGGCAGCCTCTCTCCTGCGGCGCTTATACCTTGATGGCCCTGTGGGAGTGGAACGGTTACGGAGATATTACGGCGGAAAGAAAAACCGCGGTCACAAACCAGAAAAATTTCATAAGGCTGGTGGATCTATCATCCGTACCATATTAACCCAGCTTCAGGTAGCAGGATATGTAGAAATAGGACCACAGGGTAGGAAACTTACCCCCAAGGGTGAATCTCATCTGGATCGACTTGCCTATGAGGTCAAATTGGCTGCAGGAATAGAAGCACTTGAACAGTACTAGTACTGAAAGTATCTGAGGGATACTATGGATGATATTGAAGAAATCAGAAAAAAAAGAATGGAAGAATTACAAAAACAACAGGAACAGGATCAGGAATCAATGCAGCAGGAAATTCAAAAACAGATGGTATTGAAACAGATTCTGGATTCTGCAGCCAGAGAACGATTAGCCCGTATTAAAATGGCCAATCCTACCTATGGGGAGCAGATAGAATCAGTTCTCTTCCAGCTATTACAATCAGGTAGAATTAAAACCAAACTCACTGAAGAAAATTTTAAGCAACTCATACGCCAGATTTTTGGAAGTAAGAAAAAGGATTTTCATATCGAGAGGAGATAACATGTCGCGACATAAGAGCCTTGGAAAAAAATTACGACTTGGAAAGGCAGCCAAACAGAACAGAAGAGTGCCTGTATGGGTCTGGATGAAGACCCGGTTGCGGGTGAGGACCCATCCCAAGAGACGACACTGGAGAAGAACAGGATTACAGAAATAACTCATAGTGGAATTAACTCATTGACAATACTTATTATATTCATTACTCATTATACCAGGTATCAGGAATATAAAGAATAAGAACATGAAAAGATGTGAGAATATGGAAGAAGGAGAAGAACGGGTCTATGTGGTCCCGCTGAGAAAAGCAAAAACTGCACCCCGAAGAAAAAAGACACCTCGAGCAGTCTCAGAATTACGTGAATTTCTCCAGCGTCACACAAAGGTGGACACCATACGAATCGATCAAAAGTTGAATGAACACCTGTGGGCGCGTGGAATCCAGAAACCAGTACCCAGAGTGAGAGTGAAGGCCACCAAATACACCGAAGATGATGTAGAATATGTGGTGGCTGAATTGGCAGAATAGCATGATTACTAAAATAGATTTTCATGGTATTCCTTATATTGGTGCATACGGGTTTTGTCTGGATTCAGTTACCATGATCATGCCCAATCTGGGGAAAAAAAGAGCAAGGGTACAAGAGGTGCTGAAAACACCAGTTGTAGAAACAACTATAGGAAAATCAGGGCTTCTGGGTATTTTTACCACAGGAAATTCCTCGGGTGTTGTGGTTCCCCACTTCTGTGAGGATCAGGAAAAATCACTGATTGCCCAGCATATACCGGTGTCTATCTATCCTGGGAAGCATACAGCTATTGGAAATCTGGTGCTAGCCAACGATAAGGGATGCATTATCAGCCCGTTATTGGAGAAAAAATTCTTCCAGGATGCTCTGGATAATGAAGTGGTCTGTACCACGCTGGGAGGATACCAGACAGTGGGATCTGTTGGAGTGGTCACCAATCAGGCAGGGATGCTGCATCCAGATCTTTCAGATGAGGATATAGCACTTGTAGAAGACATTCTCCATATCTCATGTGGACGGGCCACAGCTAACAGAGGTGTTGGATATATTCGCTTATGTTTGCTGGCAAATTCACATGGAGCAATTGTTGGAGGAGAGACAACAGGACCAGAGCTGGTGCATATAGAAGATATTTTGGAGGGTTGACATGTCTGAATTAACAAAAAAAGAAAAAAAGAAACCAAAATCTAAGAAAAATGTTAAAAAACAAAGATCTTCGGAGAAGAAGGCTAAAAAAGGAGAATTCACTGTGAAACCTTCGCAAAAAAAATCAAAAAAGAAAACATCAAACAAGGGTGCAAAGATAGAGCAAAAGTCCATGGAAAAAACGTCTACAGCACACGCAAAATCAAAATCAAAAAAAGACACAGGAGCTGGAAAAAAGAAGAAAGAGTCAAGAAAGGCTGTGAAGAAAAAACCGAGAGAAATCCAGCAGAAAACATTCATGGTATCCGGTAAATTTCTCATGGGTGACAGAATTCAGAAATTCCAGAAAGAGGTGGAAGCACGTGGACAGAAGAGAGCACGGGAAAAGATTTACCAGGACATGGGATCGCGCCACCGGGTGAAACGCTCACGCATCATTATCCAGCACGTGGAGGAAACACCATGACAGAAGAATCCCAGATGACAGAACAGGAACTCCTTACCAACATTCAGATTTTACAGGAACAGGCCAAGGTATTTGCATCCAACATTGAGATGCTCAACATGTACCTGGAAGAACTCCATAGATCAAAAGTTACGCTGGAAGGCCTGGAACATGTGAAGAAGGGTGATGAAATCCTGGTACCTATTGGAGCTACCAGTTTCATACATGCCCGGATCGAGGATACAGAAAATGTTATTTCAGGTATTGGAGCCAATGTGTCTGTGGACAGGACGGTACAGGAGGCAATCAAAAATTTAGAAGAGAGAATCTCTCTCACAGAATCTAAAATTAACCAAAACCAGGAAAATTATACCAAGGTAGCATCTACACTGGAACAACTCAGTGCTCGAGTACGAGCTGCATACCAAGAGAAGGATTAGAATGTTTGAGGGGTTGCGAAAAAAACTGGATAGTTTTGTCCAGAAAAGCCTATCTGAAAAAGATCTTGACAACGCCCTGTGGGACCTGGAAGTGTCATTGATAGAAAATGATGTTTCCATGAAGGCTTCCGAACGGGTAATGGACACACTGAAGAAAGAACTGATGGGAAAAAAGGTATCTCTCACCGACCGGAAAAAGGATATTATTCGGGATTCCCTCCAGGATGCAATTGCTGAAATTTTAGAATCCAATCCCCTCTCGATAGAGAAATTAATTGATGAGAAAAAGAAAAAGAGAGAAGGCTCTCCCTTCATCATTCTTTTTTTAGGATTCAATGGCACAGGAAAAACAACTACCATTGCTAAACTTGCTCACCTTCTCAAGAAGAACTATAAGGTGGTTATTGCAGCCTCAGATACATTCAGGGCAGGGTCTCAGGAGCAACTCGAAAAACATGCAGAAAATGTTGGAATCAAAGTTATCAAACATGGATATGGAGCAGATCCTGCAGCAGTGGCCTTCGATGCTATCAAACATGCACAAGCCAAGGGGATAGATGTGGTGCTCATCGATACTGCAGGACGGGCAGAAACAAATAAGAATTTAATGCAGGAAATGAAGAAAATGAAGCGAGTGACAGATCCCGATCTCACCGTGTTTGTGGGAGATGCGCTGGCAGGAAATGCGGCTGTAGAACAGGCAGAAAAATTTTCCGAGGTGGGCATCGATGCCTCAATCCTCACCAAGATCGATGCAGATGCACGGGGAGGAGCAGCCCTTTCTATCTCATATGTGACTGGAAGACCCATTATTTATGTAGGCAATGGTCAGGAATACGAAGATTTAAAAAAATTTGACAAAGAATGGCTCCTTAACAACATTTTTTAAGAATAATTCCACTTTTTGCATGTTTTCTATTTTGCGATTGGCATGTTATGGTGCACGTTTATAACGATACACTGAACGGATTTCCTGTGTATTTGCCCTTTCAGGGTTGGTTTTTTAAAGGAAAACCACAAAATGATTGCATAGAAAGCAGGTAGAGCCATAGAGAGCACAAAGTATAAATAAGGGTGCACAAAAACAGCACCAGCAGTCTGAGGTGTGCTTCATGGATTTCCCCGATGGAGACATTTTACAACAGTTCGAAACCAAAGGAATGGATCTTGCAGACGTTATCAAATCTTTACAGAATAGAGAATTCACTGGAGTAATCAAGTATTTTGGTGAAGAAAAGGGTAATATTCTCTTTATTCGTGGAGAAATCGTCGCCATGTCCTATGGGAAAGAAGCAGGAGACCATGTAGGAGACATACTCTTAGAGGAAACCAGGAAATCAGGTAGGGTGGAAATCCATACACTTGATCCCAAGAGTGCACGATCGGCGCTGCGGTATTATACCGATGTGCTGGGACATCCTATAGCCATCTGGAAGCTGGAGGATGCACGCAGTGAAGTGATGAAACGGACAGGCATCAAGGAACCTGACAAGGCTACTCTGGAGGAAATGCTGGAATCTGAAGGCATGGCGCATCTGCTCAAGAAATCTTCTTTTGAAATTATCGAAGCCAAAAAAGAAGTGACCTGTGGATGGGATGGCGTGGGACTCATGGATCAGTATCCAGTTCCCCCCGATGCCTTTATGAATATTCTGGTCATGGGTGGCCCCAATCCATACAAACAGTTGTGGTGCCAGCAGTTCATGTTTGGTGAACTGGTAAAGGGTCTGGGTGGTCTGTACTACAATTTCAATACCACACCCCAGGACATTCGAAATAATTTCCTGCGGCTGGGAATGGAGATTGAGCAATTCGAAGAAGAAGAAAAATTCTTCTTCATAGACTGTTTTCCCTGGAGGATTAAAAAATCCACCGAACGATTTCATGCAGCCATCGATAAATCCACTCTCTTAGATTTTGGACTGGCCCTATCGGAGGCTTCGAAAGTCATCGATGCACCTTCGGGCGTGGTTGTGTTTGATTCATTATCCAATCTGATGATCTACTTTGATCCGGATCAGGTGATAAAATTTGCAGTAAATCAGGCCTCCAAGCTCAAGGAAATGGAATGGACAGGCCTGTATATAGTAGAGCGGGGAGTCAATGATACAAAAATAGAAAATTCACTTCGTTTTTTACTGGATGGCGTGTTCGAAATTCAGACTACAACCGCAAATTATCTGGGTGAATTTACCATCGATTGGATCAGGGGTATCGTGGATAAGCCGGCATCATATTTTTTCGACGTTTCTACAAAAGGACTGCGATTGATCCCCAAAAAATAAGGTGCTCTGTGTACCTGTTACTGTACGTGAGACAATCCAGTAACGGGTGGGAATAATTCCGCACTTTTAATGGGAAAGGTTTTTTATTATAAAAGGTATTTTCAGACATGAAAGGAGAACACCAGGTGTATCTTTTTTTGTGTATTATCATAGCGATGAGCGGATGTTTTCATTCAACCACAGATCATCAGGAACCTGATATGCTGACCCGGGAAGATTCAATCCCCCACGATGCTAGTAAAATAACTCCCCAGACCGATAAATATCCTCCCCTTCTTCACTCAGATCAGTGGGAAGAACCTGTTCCTGTAGAAGGACCCATAAATACGGCGGGAGCAGAAGATTCACCCTTCATGTATGGCGATGATTTCTACTTCTTTTTCACTCCCGACCCATCTCTCCCAGCAGAGGATCAGGTGGTGGACGGTGTCACCGGTATCTATGTCTCACCCAGAAGGAATGGCAGATGGGGCATTCCAGAAAAAGTCATTCTGGAAAATGAAGGAGTATGTTCACTCAATGGGTGTACGTTTATCCGAGGGGATACCATGTGGTTCTGTTCTGCCAGAGAAGGGTATACAGGGGTACACTGGTTCACTGCAAAGATGCAGGATGGAACATGGACCGATTGGGAGGAAGCTCCCTTTGATCCTGCCTATGAGATAGGTGAATTACATATCACCCCTGATGGAAGGACTCTTTATTTTCATTCTTCCCGACCCGGAGGGAAAGGAGGTCTGGACATCTGGAGCTCTGAATATGACCATGGGCACTGGCAGGAACCCACCCCTGTGGAAGAAGTCAATACTGAGAAAAATGAAGGATGGCCCTTTGTTACCGAAGATGGGAAAGAACTCTGGTTCACGAGAACATATAAGGGTAGTCCTGCGATTTTCAGATCAGAACAGGTGGAGGGCCACTGGCAGGAACCAGAATTGATTATCTCACAATTTGCAGGAGAGCCCACTCTGGATCAGGATAAAAATATCTATTTTGTACATCACTTTTACCGGGATGGCACCATGCTGGAAGCAGATATCTATGTGGCCTCCCGTATACCCGGTGAACACTCGGTACTGTGGCCTGGAGTCTCTTCACTCCTGTGGGGTCTGGGATTCATTGCAGGATCCTGGACTGTGCAGAAAAGGAGAAATTGTAGAAACCAGTAAGAGCCAGTAGAGCAGGTGTTACCCTGCACTGAATGGAGAGGCAATGAGCACAGCGTATGCTCACGAAGAGTATCTGTACTAAATATCCAGAACACATTGAAAAAAATACAATCCATCTTTTTTTTCACTTTTCATTCCAAAGTAGGTGGCAGCTTTCACTTCTGTTTTGATTTCATGTTTTACCTGGTGTAATAGTTCTCCCTGTGCTGTACCAGTGAGCGTGAAAACCCCTCTGTGGCCATCTATATGCACTGAAAATTCAGAAAAAACCATTTCCTGGATATCTTTCTGAGCAATAAGCTCGTTTAACCATTCCACATACAGGGTATCCAGATCATCTGCTTGAGCCTTCACCGGGATAACCTGCTGTGGTTCTACACTATCCACGTTGACCATGACGGCAAAGAGGGCCCTTCCCCCATTCTCGAAGGCTTCTTCTACAGTTTTTCCCCAGCTTCGAATACCAATATCTGCCTCATGATCGAGAAATTCGAATTTTTTTTCTTTCATACATAATGCATCTCTGTGAAGAATTATAATTGTTGGTATGCTATACGAGATTCTCACAGAAAGGACATAATTGAAAACCGATTGATTTATAATTATTCTCTGCAGTACCATGACATGAGAAAGCTCACCGCTTGTATAGTGGTCAGTGCTGTACTCAGTTGTTTCTTCCTGTGTGGGTTGATACTGTACATGACGAGACCCTTTGACCCTGTTATTACTGTGCGTCCCTGGCCCTATGACAGGGATGGTGCATTCACCATTACCTGTGATGATATCTCAACAGGATATCCTCTGGAGTATTTTAATGACATTGTAGACCTCTTGGACAGCTATGGGTTGAAAGCCACATTTTTTGTCATACCCTACCATGGTGAGTGGGATCTGCTCACTGAATCTCCTGAATTTCTGGATGCACTCCACCAGGCAGAAGATTCGGGTCATGAAATCGCCCTTCATGGGTATGCCCATTATGAGAATGAATTTATGTGTTCTCCTCATGAACAGGAAATGCTGCTCACTAAGGGACTGGAAATCATGTATGAGGCAGGATTCTCTGTGAAAGGATTTAGAGCCCCCTGTCTTCAGGAAACAGAAGAGACACCTGTGCTCCTTGAAAAATTTGGGTTTGCGTATGATAGCTCTACTTATGGAGAGAGTGAAATCATCCAGGCAGATATCCTGTTTCGCCTTTCTTCGGGCCATGAATACACCTGGTATATTTCGGAAGAAGACATTCCAGGATCTCTATCCCTGGCACAGGGAGATTTCCTTGAAAAATATATGCATAGATCCTTTTTTTCCTTTGTCACCCATATGAAAGCAGTTAATGAAGGAGGTGGTATGGCGGTGCTGGATCAGCTCTTTTCATACATCACTGGTTATGACGTGTGGAATGGCACGCTTCTGGATCTGGTCGAATGGGAAAAAGCACGGGAAGCTGTGGCATGGAACGAAGAAAAAACACTTTCTGGGGGAGAAATTACTTTTTTTTCCGTTCCCCGGGGATTGGCAGTGGACATCAACCTTTCTAATTCATACGTTCTCCACGATCCACCTCCAGGCATCCAGGTGGTTCCTCAGACCGGTGAGGGTCATCATCGGATTATTTTTGAGGATGCATATCCACAGGTTACTCTCTCCTTCGGTGTGCAGTATGGTCCTGGGTCATGAATAAGCACAGAGAGGGGGGTTCTCAGATTTCGGTTCTCTTTTTCAGGTTATT
>AZIF01000683.1_pt1 | contig 16106 bp, 16 predicted proteins | sample 359031 | NCBI WGS metagenome assembly AZIF01 (sample SAMN02429710, study PRJNA222658) | marine sediment metagenome | biome: Sediment sample; isolation source: sample MGS-PRI from oil contaminated site at the harbour of Priolo Gargallo... | place: Italy: Priolo | collected 2011-03-08 | depth 6 m m
GTAATGGAAACCATAAGTATTAATGGATAGATGAATCACCTTCACCATGATACCTCCCCATCTCCTGTGTAATCCTGACAGAGTATCACCCACTGTCCTCCTGCCTGGAGATCCACAGCGTGCACAGACCATAGCAGAATATTTCGATACCTCAGAAAAGGTGGCACAAAACAGGGAGTTTCACCTGTTCACCGGAACATATGCAGGAGCACCTGTTTCAGTATGTTCCACAGGAATAGGTGCACCCTCTGCTGTAATTGCACTGGAAGAATTGATTCAGTGCGGTGCTCATACCTTCATCCGGGTTGGGTCCTGTGGAGCGCTGCAAAAAGATATGGATAGGGGTACACTCATTATACCCACTGCTGCCTGTAGGGGGGAGGGTACATCCCCGAGATATGCTCCACTCTGCTATCCAGCAGTAGCCCATGGTCAGGTGGTTCAGGCCCTCTCCGATGTTCTTCCCCAGGCCAGAAAGGGAATTATCTGGACTGATGATTCGTTTTATATGTCAGACCATGAGTACTGGAGCTCACTGGGAATTCTTGCTGTAGAAATGGAATGTTCTGCTCTCTTTGCTGTATCCTCATTGAAGGGAGTGAGGACAGGAGCAGTACTCTGTGTGGATGGAAATCTACTCAGGGGAACATGTAAGAAGATGGGGAAAAAAACTGAAAAAGAAGGAGAATTTTCTCAAGAAGCGAAAAATGGCATTATCTGTGAAATCAAAGCCGTACTTGAAGCAGTACTACTCCTTTCAGAAGATGAAAAACGAGTCTCCAGAGGACATGAATAATCACATATAAAAATTATTATGAGAGGAGAATCTCTGATAGCTGAAAAAGATCGATTTCTATGTGAAATTTTGATATATATTATTTACTTAAGTAAACTTGACATATATCACCCTTACAAAAGTAAATATTGAAAATTTTTTGGCTGAATCTCAATTCATGTGATCTATTTCCCCTATAGACAAAATGAAAGCGAAAATTTTATAAGCTATATGTTGTTTAACGAGTTCAGGTGACGAGATTTGCCACAGAAAGTTGTCAAAGGAATCAGAGAAACAGAGAAAAAAGCGGAGAACATTCTTTTTGAAGGACAGAAACAGGCGCAGGAAATCGTAAAAAAGGCAGAAGCTGAAGGTGAAGAGATCCTCAAAAAGGCAGAAGAAGACGCAAAAAAGATAGGAAAGGAGAAGAAAGAGAAAATTATTGGGGAGGCCAAAAAAGAAGCAGAAAAAATCCGAATTGAAGCAGAAAAAAAGGCCCAGGAAATTATCACCAGATCTCAAGAGCATATAGATGATGCAGTAGCTAAAATTATCGACAGAGTGAGAGAAGATGCCAATCCCTAAGATGCTCAAGGTTCGCATAGTAGCTCATTCGATCCATAAGGACACATTGATAGAAACGCTCCATTCGACAGGGCTTGTGGAGATAATCAATCTTGAAGAAGTCCCGGAGGGTGGATTTATAGAAGAGCTGGAACCCACAGACCTGGAAAGGAAGATAGCAGATATTGGATATACTATTGATTTTTTATACACATACAGTGAAAAACCTTCTCTTATTGAAAGTTTCTTTTCACCCCGATATAGTGTTGATAGATCGTATTATGAAAATTTGATTGCCACCTATGATTTTTCCATTCTGGATAGGGTAAAGGCCCTGGATCAGAATTTATCTGAATTAAAAAATGAAGAAACCCGATTAAAATCTTTAATTGAACAATTAACCCCCTGGTATTCACTTTCTTTTCCGTTGGAGGATACAGAGACAGATAAGACTATTACTGAATTTGGCATGCTCCCCACAGATGCAACTGCAGAATTTTCAGCCGTTCCTTATCTGCATATAGAAATCCCTCAGGCAACGGAACGGAAAAGCTGGGTAGCTGTCACCTATCACAAAGATTACAGAGAAGATGTGGATGAACTGATGAGGAAAACAGATTTTCAGAAGATTTCATTACCTTCAGGATTGAAAGGAACTCCACAGGAAAATCTGGACAGAATTGCCGAGAATATGGAGACTATTCGAGAAAAACAGGAAGAAGTGGAGAAAAAATGTTCAGAATTGGCTAATGAACGATTCAATTTAATGATCATGTATGATTATTATACCCATTTGAGAGAAAAACATGATGTGAAAAGGGAATTCATCAACACAGAAAAGACTTTTGTCCTCAATGGGTGGATACAGGGAAAAGATGTATCCCGGCTGCATGAGGCGCTTTCTCATATGAAAGAAGTGGATATATCTACTTCGCATCCCGATGAATCCGATACTATCCCGGTGAATCTGGAAAATAGAGGGGTGTTCAGGCGATTTGAACTGGTAACGAAAATATATGGGATGCCCATGTACCAGGAGATCGATCCCACCCTGCTGCTCACCCCGTTTTTCATTGTGTTTTTTGCGTTGTGTTTATCTGATTTTATCTATGGTGTAGCACTGATAGGTCTATCAATACTGGTTCCCAGAAAGATCAAGATGGGGCCCGACGGTAAATTACTCTTTAAGGTGTTGCTCATCGGTGGGATGATGACTATTATTTTTGGTCTGTTAACCAGCGGATGGGCAGGAGACCTCACTGCACAGATTTCATTTCTGGCCCCCCTGGAGCACTTGCGGAATGCTCTGGGACAGATAGACCTGCTGAAGAACCCATTGATCATGCTGGAAGTGGCCTTGATCCTGGGTCTCATCCAGGTGTGGGCGGGAATCCTTATCAGAGGATATATGAATATACGAGACGGCTATGTACTGGATGCGGTGATTGATCAGGGACTGTGGCTCATATTGCTCCCTGTAGGGACCCTGACATTGATCAACAAGATGTTTGGGGTGGACATTCCCTATGCAGGCATGATGTTCAACTTGACACTGGCTGCACTGGGAGGGCTGGTGATAACCCAGGGACGCTATCAGAAAGCATCAAACCTTCCGCTGACTCTGTTAAAAAAGTTAATGGTGGGATTTTTGAGTATTTACAATATTTTTGGTTATTTAGGGGATGTGCTCAGCTATTCGAGGATTCTCGCACTGGGATTAGCTACAGCAGCCCTCGCATCGGCTTTCAACATGGTGGCCATACAGATTGGAGGACTGATCCCTCTGATTGGTCCCATAGTAGTAGTGATAGCCTTGATTGTTTTGCACGCCCTGAATTTAATTATTTCTGGATTGGGTGCTTTTGTACATTCTGGAAGGCTCCAGTTTGTTGAATACTTCACAAAATTCCTTGAAGGTGGTGGTCGAGCCTTCAAGCCTTTCGGAACATATACAAAGTACATAAACGTAAAGGAGGAAGAATCACATGCTAGAGATAACTGAAGGATTAGTTCTGGCCATCCTGGGAGCTGCTACTGCAGCCGTCCTGGGAGGAATTGGATCGAGCGTAGGAGTGGGAATTGCAGGACAGGCAGCAGCTGGAGTAATCACCGAAGATCCTGAAAAATTTGGTAAACTCATTGTGTTGCAGGCACTGCCCGGTACACAGGGAATCTATGGATTTGTAGGAGCATTCTGGGTCATGCTCATGACTGGATTGCTTGGCGGAGATGTTCTCCCCATTTCAATAGATCAGGGATGGGAAATCCTTTTCGCATGTCTCCCTGTGGGTGTAGGTGGATTGCTTTCAGGAATATATCAGGGACGGGTTTCTGCCTCTGGATGTGGTGTGGTTGCCAAGCGTCCAGAAGCCATGGGTAATGCCATGATCCTCTCTGCTATGGTGGAAACATATGCAATTTTAGGACTGCTTGTTTCTATACTCCTGTTAATGCGAATACAGCTGTGATCCCATGGGATTAGAAGAGATCAAAGAAAAAATCATTGACGATGCAAAGAAAGAGAAAAGCAGGTTGATAGCGGAAGCTGAAGCAAAGGCTGTAGAAATTAGACAGGAGAGGAATAGGGAAGCAGAAAACCGTAAAACCAGCATCATTGAGCACCTGGAAACAGAAGGAAATATGGAAAGAAGTCGGATTCTCACCATAGAGAACCTGGAGTCACGGAAAAAAATCCTCCAGGCCCGTCAGGACATTATTGAATCCGTGTTTTCCAGGGCCCTGGATGCGCTCTCACAGCTCGATGATTATGAGGAGCTCATGGAGCATCTCATCATACATACAGCTCAGGGAGGGGAGGAGATTATCCTCTCCCCTGAAGATAAATCGCGTCTGTCTGCAGCATTTTTTGACAGGATAAATAAAGCCCTCCCCCGTCCACTGATTGTTTCAGAAGAAGAAAGAGACATATCAGGGGGATTTATTCTAAAGAGTGGGGATATTGAAATCAATGAAAGTTTTGATGACATAATCAAGACTTTGAGAGACGAAATGGAAGGTGAAGTGGCAAAGATTGCCTTTACAGGTGATAATCAGTGAGTGAATCCAGTTATGCCTATGCATTTGGTAGGGTGAGGGCCCTAGAGACCGAGTTGATGGACAGTACCCAGATAAAACGAATGATAGATGCACGGACAGCACAGGATGCCTTGAAAACCCTCAGCGAAACATCCTACGGTTCCTATCTCCCCGATTCACCCGACATCCCTGATATAGAAAAGGCACTCATCGAGGAACTGAAGAAAACTTATGAAATCGTCAGGAATATTTCTCCTCAGAGAGAAATCACCGATCTCTTCGAATTACAATATGATATTCACAACCTGAAAATACTGCTCAAATCAGAGATAACTGGTATATCTTTTGATGAGCTGCTCATCCCTCTGGGAAGAGAAGGACCAGAATCCCTGGCGGAAGCCCTGGAAGGTGATCTCAAGGCAGTGTCTCCTTTCATTGGGCAGACCATAGAGAAGGCCAGAATTATATATGGAGATACCAAAGATTTTCAAAAAGTTCAGTTTTTCCTGGATAGAGAACATGCACGGCTCTTGCACCAGGGGTTTTTAAAAATCCCTTTTTTAACCCAGTTTTTCATGTTAAAAATAGATCTGGAAAATATCCGTAATGCGATCAGGGCTCACCGGGTGGGCCTCCCCTTTGAAGATATCTTTCTGCCGGGGGGATCATATCCTGTTGCTTTTTTCACAGAGATCAAAGACCAGCCTGCAGAATATTTCATGGAGAAAACCAGAAACCGAGATTATGCAGAGGTGGTGACTGAAGGGCTGACTCAGTATCAAAAAATAGGATCATTATCGCTCTATGAAAAAAATACTGATGATTTTCTCATGAATTATATGAAAAAAGCCAAATTTTATTCTCTTTCTATAGAACCTGTGGCAGGATATCTCTTTGCAAAGGAGAGAGAAGTACGTATACTCCGACAGATACTCATTGGTAAAATGAAGCATATTGATGTTACCCAACGGGTGAGTGAGGTCTATGAATAAGATTGCACTTATTTCAGATAGAGAGACCGGGTTGATTTTCAAGCCCATGGGCATAGACAGTCTGATAGCAAAAACACCAGAAGAAGCAACAAATTTATTGCAAAACCATGCACAAGAATATGGAATTATTTTTATCACAGAGGAGCTGGCTCAGAACATGATACCCGAAATTGAAGAATATTCATCTTCAAGCCTCCCTGCTGTTATTGAAATCCCCTCATTTGAAGGAACCACAGGCCTGGGTAAGATGAAGATGAAACGCATCTGTGAACGAGCCATCGGTGCAGATATTTTGTTTAAGGAGGAATAGAAAATGGGTACGATTATCAAAGTTTCAGGTCCTGTGGTGGTGGCAGAAAAAATGGAAAGAGCCCGAATGTACGATGTGTGTCGGGTGGCTGAAGAACGACTGCTGGGAGAGATAATTGAGCTTTCCGGTGATAAAGCCACCATTCAGGTATATGAAGAAACTGCAGGATTGGGCCCGGGAGATCCGGTAGAATCCACTGGACAACCCCTCAGTGTAGAACTGGGACCGGGCATGATAGAATCTATTTATGATGGAATACAGAGGCCACTGGACGTGATTCGAGACAGGATCGGGCCTTATATCAAACGTGGTATTGAACAACCAGGACTGGACAGGAAGGCGCAGTGGGAATTTGAACCCAGTATGAAGAAGGGAGAACAGGTAGAACCAGGAGACATCCTGGGCACGGTACAGGAGGGTCCACTGGTGAATCACAAAATCCTTGTTCCCCAGGGCATTTCAGGTAAGATTACAGATATTCGTGCCGGTACCTACATGGTGGAAGAAATCGTAGCCTCAGTCAATGGACACGATATCAGCCTGCTGCAGAGATGGCCGGTGCGGAAAGGCCGTCCCTACAAGGAAAAACTACCCCCTTCCAATCCTCTGGTAACGGGCCAGCGGATTATTGATACATTCTTTCCCATGGCCAAAGGAGGCACAGCATGCTGTCCGGGTCCCTTTGGATCGGGTAAAACTGTAACCCAGCACCAGCTGGCCAAATGGGCAGAAGCAGATATTATCTTCTTCATCGGGTGTGGGGAACGTGGTAATGAAATGGCCGAGGTTCTCAGGGAGTTCCCCGAACTTCAGGATCCCAAGAGTGGAGAACCCCTCATGAAGCGGACTGTCCTGGTGGCAAATACCTCAGATATGCCAGTGGCTGCCCGGGAGGCATCCATTTACACCGGGATTACCCTGGCTGAATATTACAGGGACATGGGATATGATGTAGCACTCATGGCAGATTCCACATCCCGTTGGGCAGAAGCGTTGCGAGAAATTTCAGGCCGACTGGAAGAAATGCCAGGAGAAGAAGGATATCCTGCGTATCTGGCCTCTCGATTGGCTGAATTCTATGAACGGGCAGGAAAGGTGGTCACCCTTGGATCAGACCACAGGGAAGGCTCATTATCTGTGATTGGAGCTGTTTCACCTCCTGGAGGAGATTTCTCAGAACCTGTCACCCAGGCCACGTTGCGAATCACCAAGGTATTCTGGGGATTGGATGCACGTCTGGCCTTTGCCAGGCATTTCCCTGCCATTGACTGGCTGCAGAGTTATTCCCTCTACCTGGACGATGTGAAGGACTGGTGGACAGAAGAAGTCTCAGAAAAATGGAGAACCTATCGTGATGAAGCTATGCGTATGCTTCAGGAAGAAGCAGAATTAGAAGAGATTGTCCGCCTGGTGGGCGTGGAAGCCCTCTCCACGAGGGACCGCCTGCTCCTGGAAACTGCTAAATCGTTGAGAGAAGATTTCCTCCACCAGAATGCGTACCATGATATCGATACCTATACCTCTTCTCAGAAACAGTTTGAGATGCTCTCTGTGATACTCGAACTGCACCATGAGGCCATGAAGGCACTGGATAAAGGTGCACCATTCAAGGACATTCTGGAGCTAAAAGAAAGAGAGGATATTGCAAAACTGAAATTCGTCTCAGAAGAGAAGTTCCCGCAGACAGTAAAGTCAATAAGAGAATCAATAGCTAAAAAAATGAAAGTAATGGAGGGAGGGAACTAAATGACAAAAGAATATAAGACTATTTCTGAGATTGCAGGTCCATTAATGATTGTAGAAAAGATTGAAGGAGTTACTTATGGTGAACTGGTGGAAATTGAACTTCCCTCTGGTGAAAAGAGACGAGGGCGTGTACTGGAGGTCGAAGTAGGCAAGGCACTGGTTCAGATATTTGAAGGCTCATCCGAGCTGGATATTACAGATAGTAAGGTCCGCTTTTTGGGGAAGGGTATAGAACTGGCAGTCTCCTCTGATATACTGGGTAGGGTCTTTTCAGGATTGGGGGAACCCATAGACCATGGGCCTCGAATCATTCCCGAAGAGAAACTGGATATTTCAGGGAGTCCCATCAATCCTTATGCCCGATCATACCCCATCGATTTCATTCAGACTGGAATTTCTGCTATCGACGGCATGAACTCACTGGTGAGAGGACAGAAATTACCAATTTTCTCTGGTTCAGGACTCCCCCATGCTGCAATTGCTGCCCAGATTGCCAGGCAATCGAGAGTACTGGCTGCAGAAGAAGAGTTTGCCGTAGTTTTCGGGGCCATGGGTGTAACCTTTGAAGAAGCAAATTATTTCATTTCTGATTTCCGAAAAACAGGAGCTATTGAGCGATCAGTGGTATTCATCAATCTGGCAGATGACCCTGCTGTGGAACGAATTTCCACCCCCCGAATGGCTCTGACTGCTGCAGAATACCTGGCCTTTACCCTGGACATGCATGTACTGGTCATTCTCACCGATATGACCAACTACTGTGAAGCCCTCAGGGAAATATCTGCTGCCCGAATGGAAGTCCCTGGAAGACGGGGATACCCGGGATATATGTATACAGATTTAGCCACCATATATGAACGGGCAGGGAGAATAAAGGGAAAAAAGGGATCTATCACCTCATTTCCAATTTTATCTATGCCCGAAGATGACATCACCCATCCCATTCCAGATTTAACAGGATATATTACAGAAGGACAGATTTTCTTGAGCAGAGAACTGCACCGGAAAGGTATTTACCCCCCCATAGATGTGCTCCCCTCGCTATCCCGGTTGAAAGACCTGGGTATTGGGGTGGATAAAAAAGAAGGCGTGGTGAGAACCCGGGAAGATCACCCCGATGTATTGAACCAGCTGTATGCAGGATATGCCAGGGGAAAGGAAGCCAGGGAACTGGCAGTGATTCTGGGAGAAGCAGCTCTTACCGATGTGGATAAGAAATTTTTGCAGTTTGCAGAAGCATTTGAAGCTCAATTTGTGGCACAGGGTGATCATGAGAACAGGACTATTGAACAGACATTAGATATTGGCTGGGATCTCATGGCCATGCTGCCAGAAGCTGAACTCAAGCGAGTCAGTCCAGAATTTATTGAGAAATATTTGAGACCACGGATCAAGGAGCAGGACCATGGCGAAAGTTAATGCTACCAGAATGGAGCTTTTAAAACTGCGAAAGCGGGTTAAGCTGGCAAAACGGGGTCATAAACTCCTCAAAGACAAGAGAGACGAGCTGATGAAACAGTTTCTCTCTCTCATTCACAGAAACCGAGAGTTGAGAGAAGAGATAGAGCAGGAGATTGCCGTTGTGTATGATACATTTCTGGCTGCCCGTTCGCTGATGAGTCCGGAATCTCTCCAGGAAGCGCTCATGATGCCCAAATCTACATTGAAGGTAGATATTTCTACCACATTGATAATGAGCGTTTTGGTACCCAAGATAACAATGCAGCAGGAGGGGGAAGGATATCTTTCTTATGGACTCTATGAGATTCCTTCAGAACTGGATCAATCCCTGGAGGCTCTCTCCTCATTGCTGCCGAAACTGATTACCCTGGCTGAAATGGAAAAATCCCTGGAATTGCTGGCCCTGGAAATCGAAAAAACCCGCAGACGGGTCAATGCTCTTGAATATGTACTCATCCCTGAACTGGAGTCCACAGCCACATTCATTGAGATGAAATTGGATGAGATGGAACGGTCATCTCTGGCCACCCTCATGAGCATCATGAGTAAATTGCGGGAATAACAACACAGCATATGGGTATTCTCTTTTTCTACGTGCTGGATCAGAACATGACAACCCTTTTATGTTCACTTTCCAACCAGGTGCATGGATATTCGTAAACTGCAGTGCACTGGTGGTGGAACTTTTATTCTTTCCTTACCTAAAAAATGGATCGAAAAATACTGTCTGGAAAAGGGAGATAGTTTTGCTCTTTTTGAACAGGATAATGGCCTTTTCATCACTCCCAGGGTGGAAGAAAGAAAGGAAAAACAGGCAGAAATCACTGCAGACGAATTCGTGTTCAGAAGAATCATGACATCCTATACCTATGGATACACCTCAATTACCATAACAGGAGATCTCACCACCGAGATCAGGTCTCAGATTCGATTTACGGTGGATAAATTGCTGGGATATGAAATTATTGATGAAAAACAAAATAAGGTGGTCATCCAGGATTTACTCAACCCTTCAGAACTCACCACTACCAGGGCATTGAAGCGGGAATATTTCCTGGCCTCCAGCATGCACAAGGATTTCAATGAAGCGTTGCGTCAGGGATCTCTGGAACTGGCTCAGAACATCATTGCCCGGGATTCAGAGGTCGATAAGCTGTATTTTTTAATAGTCAGGCAGTTGAGATCTGCTCTCCAGAATACTGGATTTGCAGAACGGGTGGGAGTGTCTCCACTCGAATGCCTGGATTTCAGGATAGTGGCTAAAAATATCGAAGAAATTGGGGATTCTGCAGAGGTGGCATCGAGAAATTTTCTGGACATCGATGTAATATCTCCAGATATTATACAGGATCTGGTGGAGTTCAGTAAACTGGCTTATTTTATGCATGGAACTGCTTTTAAGGCGTTTTTAGAGGCAGATAAATCCTGTGCCAATATGGTCATAGAATCCCATGATGATGTCAAAAAACACAAAGAAGCCCTGGATGAAGAAATTCTACAGGCAGACCAGGCTGTTCTCCTGGGGAACATTGTGGAAAACATTCAAATCATCTGTGAGAAGGGAAGTGATATAGCAGATTTAGTATTCAAGCCAGATGATTGAGCATTTCCCAGATGGAAAGGATACTCTACCGGAAAAAGGAAATGTGAGAAAAAAGATTTAAAAAATATTCAGTGCTCGGGAGAGAACTTGTTTTCCACGATAATCAGGGAGCACCATGGGTGCTTTTCTATCGGTTTTTATTCCTGCATTTTTCATGGTTTTTTCATATTTTACTACATGATCAAGGCTTAATTTCCCTATAGTTACCTTCTTAACATATTCGGCTGCATGAATACCGGAACGTCTCCCAAACACATTGTAATCCAGCAGTGAATTTCCCATGAGTCTGTTTTTACCGTGAACACCACCTTCTACTTCACCACCGGCAAAGAGTCCAGGAATGGATGTTTCGGTCTGTTCATTGATTTCCACTCCACCGTTCTGGTAATGCAGGGTGGGAAAGACCAGCAGGGGGTCCTGGGTCATATCGATACCAAATCGTTCAAACATCCTCACCATGGCAGCCAGGTTCTTTCGAATGGTACCCTCTCCATGCAGTTCATCTATCATAGGAGCGTCCAGCCAGACTCCACGCATGCCGGTAGGAGTGGTAATGCCATTGTTTCTTCCATAACATTCGCGGATGAGATTGGCTGCTTCCACATCCCTGGGTTCCAGGGGGTATACGAAGAGCTCGCCTTCCTTATTTACCGGTTGCGCTCCCAGTCCTCTCACTTTCTCAGTGACCAGGAGACCCACGATCTGCTCGGGGTAGGCAGCTCCTGTGGGGTGATACTGTACCGAATCCAGGTCTATGAGATTGGCTCCCACATGATATGCCATGACCAGTCCGTCAGCTGTGGCACCATAGTGATTTGTGGTGGCAAATTCCTGGATGTGCAGTCTCCCAAACCCTCCGGTGGCCAGTATGGTTGCCTTTGCTCTCACAATATAATATTGTTCTGTTTCCATATTATAGAGGACTGCTCCTGCTGCTTTCCCTTCATCATCCAGGAGCAGTTCCACAGCAGGTGAAAACTCAATTACGGGAATTTCCAGGTTCCGGGCCTCATCTCTGATGGTGCGCATGATTTCCATACCAGTATAATCACGGGCTGAATGCATGCGTTTCCGTGAAGTCCCTCCTCCTGCCAGTTCCATCATGGTCCCCTGTTCATCCTTGTCGTACATCACACCCAGTTCCTCATGCCATTTGATGATTTTCGGGGCATCAATGGTCAGTGCTTTCACCAGTTCTGGCTTATTGGTGAAGTGACCACCACCTATGGCGTCCAGATAATGCCGGGGTGGGCTGTCTTCCACACGATCTGCCGCCTGGATACCACCCTGAGCCATCATGGAATTTGAATCACCATGGCGCAGTTTGGTAACAATGAGTATATTTTCCACAGGAATACCCGAATAATGGGCCCACAGGGCAGCCACTGTTCCAGCACCGCCTCCACCGATAATCAGTATATCTGCATCAAAATCTATCTGAGAAAGGTCCACCATATCAGGGGTGACCAGAGGATGAGCTTCGATGAGATCTGCCACTTCATGGGGTACTTTCTGTCCCTTGCTGGGACCAAAAGCCAGTTCTCTTTTGGCTTCGGGTTTGTAATCGGGATGATATTGATTCAAAATCTCTTCTCGTTCCTCGAGGGTCATGGCTTTGAATGTAGCCTTCAACCGATCTGGACGAGTCTTCTCTACGTTTTCTATTGATTCTCTCATATAATCCGGATAGCCTCTAATTATTTCCATTTCAATCCCTCATTTTTCTGTATCCCTCTCAGAATATGATTTTTTCAGTTCCTCCAGATTCATTTGGGTGAGGGTTTCCATTTCCTCGGTAAATGTCCCTGCCTCAATTTCTTCATTTCTCTTTTTCAAATGGGGGGATCTGGGTGAAATATATTTTCCATGCAATCGTCGGGCAAGCTGGCCCACATGATAGTGAACAATGTCGGCAGGACATCGGGCAGCACACAGTCCACATTGTAGACAGTCAAAGGATAATTCAGCTGCCTGCTGGATATCCCCCCGTAATGCTGCCTGTATGAAATCCATGACCTCTAAATCCTGGGGGCACATTTTGGTACAGGTATTGCAGCTCACACACCGGGCAATTTCTGGATACAATGCCACAATAGTCTGGGGAGAAGGAGTCAATTCGTCAATATCATAGAGTGCTTTGTTGGCGGGAACAAAGGGCAATTCGGTGAGATACATTCCTTCTTCTACTGTGGTCTGGCAGGCGAGAGCGGTTTGAAATTTGTATTCACCTTTTTTTCTAAAGATTGTCCCACATGCTCCACAGAATCCTGCTCTGCAACCAGATCCTCTGATAAATCGGTATCCTGCATATTCCATAGCTTTCATGATGGTGAGCCCTTCAGGGACCTCGTATTCTTTTCCCATGATATAAACCTTTATCATTTTTGGTAATGGTTCCTCAGCCATTTAATCACCTTAATACTCCTTTTTTCTTCAAGAGAGGTTCCGGATTGACATAATGCTGGTCAAATCCTAAATCACAATTAATTCCCAGGGCAATGGCCAGTAATTGTGAAAAATACAGTATGGGCATGGGTACCAGCTCCTGTTCTACATCTTTCTGTCGGAAATCAAGATTAAATTCACAGAGCGGACAGCTCAATACAACAGCTTCGGCTCCTCTTTCCTGGGCGGAAGATAAAATACTGAATGTTTTCTCACACACCACATCCTTGTAATCCACAGTATGGTAGGATCCACAGCATTCTAGTTTATAGGGATGATCTATAACAGTAGCACCCAGGGCTGTCAGCAGGTCTGTCATGATGGTGGGAGCTTCTGGATTATCGATGCTCACCTCTTCAGGTCTCAAGAGCAAACATCCATAATAGGGAACTACTGTTAATCCATCAAGGGAGTTCTTCACAGGCAATGTTTCGAATCCAATGGTATCTCTGAGAAGTGTCAGATAGTGGATGACATCCACACCCCCTGCATAATCTTCCTCGCGATCCATGAAGGAATTCATTTTTTCCAGTTTTTCAGGATCGGATTTTACCAGTTGATTGGCCTGTTCCAGCGTGTTGTAGCACATGGAGCATAATGTAGTTACATTATCATACCCCATGTCCTGTACCCTGATGAGATTTCGAATCGGTGCAAGCTGGTGCATGAGGTCATCACTGGATAAAGAATATACAGTTCCACAGCAATTCCAGCGAGGTAATTCTATTAATTCAATATCCAGTACCTGTGAGACTGCCAGTGTTGTATTTTCGAAGTTTTTGGCCGTACTCTTTAAGGTACAACCAGGATAATAGGGAATTTTCATATTATCTCACCTTAGGAAGTCGATTTCCTAAAATTAGATACCAGTGCAATAGGAGGGAGAATTTCTAATTCTGCTTTTTCTATCCGGGAGATATCGATATGATCCATATTTGCCCGTAAAATCAATAATCTCAGGGCTTCCATAATCTTGGTCAGGTCCACATCTTTGGGACACCTGGTTGCACATTGGAAACAGGAAGCACACAACCAGATGGTGTGTGAATTGAGAACACGGACATCATTGGCCTGTACCAATTCAATAATTTGATGAGGTCGAATATCCATTAATACACCGATAGGACATCCAGCAGAACATTTACCGCATTTATGACAGGAGAAAATTTTTTCCCCGCTCAATTCTTCCACCTTTTCCAGAAGAGACGTATTTTCAGCTATTTTTGGAATCATGTTCCTCATCTCGATTGCGTTCAAACCTCTTTACTTACGTATATAAGGTTTTCTATATCAGTTTAAATAGTTTTTCCTATAAAAAATGATTTTATTTTCTCAAGATGTTTCATGAGATAATCAAGGAATCCAGGTCCTTGGGGTAGGTAGTCAGCGATCTGGACCCATTGCTGGTTACTACCAGCGTATCTGAGTGTCTGAATCCAGCAAACCCTGGTATATAAATCCCGGGTTCATTGCTCACCGTCATTCCTGTTTTCAGGGTGGTGGTATCCCCTTCATCCAGCCAGGGTGGTTCATGGCCCTGGAGTCCGATCCCATGTCCCATACGATGTCTGAGATAGAGTTCAAACTCTCCTCCCTGGATGACTTCCAGGCATGATTCATTGACATCGCAGCATCGGGCCCCTTCTCTGAGGGCAGCACCTCCTCTATCCTGGGCGGAAGCCATTGTTTCAAAGGCCTTTCGATGGCGGGCAGTTGGAGTACCGAGAAAGGCGGTTCGTTCACTTTCTGCATGATATCCTCCCACAGTTGCACCAAAACTCAAAATGATTGCCTCTCCCTTTTTCACCTTCTTACTGGAGGGCATGGCATGAGGAAGGGCTCCATTTTCACCAGAACAGACCAGTCCTCCACATAATCCCCCCTGGACAGGAACGATCTCTTCCAGTTCCTGGAGCATTCTTTCCGATACATCCATTCGTGTTCTTTCATTAATTTCAAATTCAGAAATCCCTTCTTCGCAGTGATGGACAGCCCGTTTTACCGCAAAATCTGCATATTCAGCAGCCTTGGAAATGAGTGCTATTTCTTCGGGTTCTTTGATGAGTCGCATGGCAGATAGGAGATCCATTCGAATCACAGTGAGCGTGTTGAGAATATCATATGTAGATAAAGGCATATTTGATTCTATTCCTATTTTAGTAAAATTTAAAGATTTTAAATGAGATTTTATCCATTTTATTCTATTTATTTCTCCAGGGTAATCAAAATAGGTCTCAATATTTACATGGGAAGGAACATGATCTTTTTCCAGTAAGGGAATAAGGAGGAGAGGATCCCCTTCCTGGGGAATCACAGCTGCCAATGGGCGTTCAGTTTGCAGATGAAAAAACCCTGTGACATAGGCAATATTTGAAGGATCGAACAGTACAAGGGCGTGTATATCCTGTTCAGCTATGGATTCCTGGATAGACATTGCCTTTTTTTGAAAAAAATTGTGCTTGAGCTTCATGAAGACAACAGATACTGGAATAATATATGTGTTATGGTAGTGTCCTGTGGATGGTGACTTTTTTCCCTGGAAATAGAGCCTGAATCTCATAGCTTATTGGGAGTCCCATAATTATTTATAGGATTACACTTCACTGGATAGGATAGCGGCCGTAGTCTAGTGGTAGGACTCAAGCCCCCCAAGCTTGCGACGCGGGTTCGAATCCCGCCGGCCGCATGGTTATGTATCCTCTCTGCAATGGGGCTTTCGTTTAACAGTGTTCAAAATGTATATACTATCCTTCTCCAGGTTACTTGAATGAGCCCATAATTCATAAAATAAAGATATATACTGTGATGAATTGTAATTATTTTGAAGAATGGTACATACCTGAACCGATTTCTTTTCTGTATGTACCCAAACCCTTTTAATTATCCATTGTATAGATTAATGGTGATACCATGGCCGAGGCAAAATTTGAAGTATATACTGATTCAAGTGGAGAATTTAGATTCAGGTTAAAGGCTCCCAATGGAGAAATAATTGCAGTCAGTGAGGGATATACCACTAAATCAGCCTGTATGAATGGTATAGAAAGTGTAAAAAAGAATGCACCACAGGCTACTGTTGAAGAAGTGTGATATACCTTTTTTTTATTTTTTTTTACTTATATTTGTGTATCTATTTCTATTTCTTTGATTTTTTTTCATCTGTTCTGCATAAAG
>AZIF01000870.1_pt1 | contig 15975 bp, 15 predicted proteins | sample 359031 | NCBI WGS metagenome assembly AZIF01 (sample SAMN02429710, study PRJNA222658) | marine sediment metagenome | biome: Sediment sample; isolation source: sample MGS-PRI from oil contaminated site at the harbour of Priolo Gargallo... | place: Italy: Priolo | collected 2011-03-08 | depth 6 m m
TGCTCATCGAAAACCCGGTTGCCCCTTTATAAAGAAGAGCACGCTTTCATGAAAATCATTCATACATAATTTCTGCCAGTCTGTAAAGAGAAGAGCCGTACCAAAATAGACACGCCTCCAGTAATGATACAGCCAATACCTTTGACCCAGAAGGTTGGAAAGAGAGGTGAGTATGTCATCTGAATCAAATGCTTCATCAAATAAGGGACACAGTGGGATCTCCAAACAATATGAAACAGGTCCAGGCAATATTTCTCTCCTGGAAGGCTTTTTCCTTGGCCAGCCTAAGGGCTTCCCCAATAGTATGCCCTGCAGTATAAAAATAGAAATCCACCGCTAATCGGGCAGCTGAAACATCGTGTATCTCCCAGATGCTGCCAATATATCCCATAGCCCCTGCCCGGAGAAAATGTTCTGCCGTAGATGCATTGGCCCCTGCTGAATTACATCCATTGATGAAAACCAGGGGGTGACCCTTCAGAGAAGCTCGTATATCTGAAAGGGTCAATTCACCATCTGCAAGTGGTATTCCCCGGGGACTCACATGCCCTGCATAATGGATGATAGAATACCCTTCCTGAAAACAGGACATAACTGTGTCACGGGTGGCCATATCCTTCTTCAGGTAACAGACAGGAAGCAGGGATTCCAGCTCATGATATACATACTCACATTCCTCCAGAGCCGAGGGCAGCGAATCTTCCGGATCACAAATGAGCAAAACACGGGATGTTTCTACATCTTCTTCTCCTGAAAAAACACCAAAACCTTCCTCCTCTCCGACCCTCAATCTCCTTCCCATAGCATAATAGAGGGAAAATATGACATCAGAACACATCAATTCGAAGGGAATATGATGCAGGTCGGTCTCGATTATGAGATGGTGCATCCTGAGTTCCTGCTGGAAGGCAGATGGCAGTACCTCAGTTAACAGATTTTTACCGTGGGGAATAATCTTTTTCAGATAGCTATTACTGGATAGTGTATATTTTCTCAGATACCCCAATGTTCCCAGCAGCTCTCCCAACCCCTTGAAAAGCTCTTGAGCACATGCTTGTACTCCTTCCATGGGAAGAGTGATCACAGGTTTTAAAGAAGAGACGCTTCCTCCTACCGATTCTATAGAGATTTCAATGAGAGGAGAACGATCCAGTGCAGATATGAGTGTGGCTGTGGGAGGTTTTTTTCTCTGTTTCCCCCATAAATAATCCAAAAAATCCCTATCTTTCTGTATGAGATCGATCTTATGCAGGTTGAACCGCTCAATAAATGATTCCAGTTCACCAGTAGATGGTAATCCATACCGGAGACCCTGAGGGGTCTCATATATCTGTAATTTCTCTTCCTCTACCAGTTCATTCAACAATGGATAGGTATCTTCGAGGATGAGTCCCAGTCTATCAGCTGCTGTTTCTGGATCAATCAACCATTCTTTCTGTGCCCAGTCTGTGATTGAATCCTGATAGTACATCAGGCGGTTCTCCCGTGCCTGGAGATAGACAGTCACCGGTATGAGTACCACTGGTGTCAATAGTGCCCAGTACAAAACTTCCCATGGTGAAACCTTCCTGAAAGTCTCCCGTACATTCATGACCTGGGATATGTCTCCCAGAAAGGTGGCAGGTTGACGGGGATGAAAGGGAAATTGATTGGGGATAAATCGTTTCATCCTCTCGAACCTGAATTCAGTTCCCTGTATCCATTCCCCCATGACCAGTACGAGGGGTGGCAACAAAATGAGAAACACACCGGAGCTGGTGGATAAGAAGAGTACAGAGAGTATGGCCCAGGGTGCTCCCAGACTGTAAGCAATATCCCTGCTGTAATTCACTTCATACCCCAGTATGGCCTGGAGGATTCCCCCTGTCCATATCCATATTATCAGAAGAGAGGGGACCACTTCCCCATAGGGCTTGTGGGTGAGAAGGTGTACCAGGTCAATGAGGATGACCCCCAGGAGGATAACTATCACCTTCTGTGCCGTCAGATGATGGGATTCCTGCCGGTAATACCACCGTGAAATCAGAAAAAAGAAGGTAATGAAAAAGAGCCTGAGAGAAAGTTCAGATGCAGAATCTCTTCCTTCATCCAGGAATCCTTGGAGAATGATGATTCCATTGATGACCAGCAATCCCAGTACGGATAATACAAACAGGTAAAAGGAAACATAGGTAGTGGAAATGAGCCTTCGTCCTGTTTGGTGGAAAAATCGCTGGTGGCGGGTATGTGCCTTGTACAGTTCCCTGGATGGAGGAGGGTTCTGTCTGCGTGTCCGTCGTGCCCAGAATTTACCCAGTGAAAACACATCATAACAGATAATAATGAGTATCAGCACTGCTGCACCCATGAAAATGAAGGTAAATTGCCATGCTTCCTGGTCCATCACCCATATTCTCGACATATGAAAATATAAGTATATGTATCAGAATGATTTTGGTATCACTAAAAATGAGTAACTATTTCAATGCATTACCCTCTCAGAGAAAAGAAAAAGAGAGTGATACTCCCTGAGGAGAGGTTCTGTTCATAGAATGAGTTCAGCTTCCTGGACCTTCGGTGAACAGTTCTTCATTGTATACTTCTATTCCTAAATTTGTGATCTTTAATGGCCGCATATCTTCATCAAACCCTGTCCCTCTCATCTTCTGTATCTCGATAGCCCGTCTTTTCCTTCCACTTTCCACAAAGGTATGGAGTTTAATCACCCCATCTGATACATAGTTTTCAAGGCTGGGAGTCATTTCCGTGGTTTCCGAGGTTAACACGCAGGTACACCTGGATTCTATGAGAAATTCCATGAGTCCAAACAGCATTCTTCTCTTTCTCACTTCATCTCCATAAAACATCTTTAAGGTACTCAATGAATCGATAGCAATTCGTCTGGTCTTGGAGGTAAATGCCGAGGCGATCAATCGGGTGACACTGGGTAAATTGATGATCACTTCAGTTTCTGCAATGTGTTCTTTTTTGGGTTGTGGTGATCCCAGAACAGAATCAAGCTGGGGTCCGGTATCTCTCCTTCCTGTCTGTTCCACTGGATTGAGGAATATGATCTGGTCCAGATCCCATCCAAATGCTTCCACATTTCGTTGCACACGGTCCTTGGGTTCTCCAAGGGATAGAAACATGACATCCTCTCCTTCCAGGATTCCTTGTCTGAGAAATTGGATAGATAGAATAGTTTTTCCCGATCCTGGTCCTCCTGCCAGTACGATGGTGCTGTTATCTGGAAATCCACCACCCAGCATTCTATCCAGTCCAATGACCCCTGTGGGAATTTTTCTCATGTCAAAATATATTATTGAATCTTTTTAAAGGTTTCTTTTACATTAATTAGTGAACTTCACGAGCATTTTGGTCATAATTCTTTTTATTATGCCAAAATTTTGAATCACATGTATTTTCATGGGTAAAAATCCTTTCCTATAGCCACATGTACTGTAAGAGATAATTTCTGGTACAGTACTGGATCTATGTCTGTTCCGGGTCCAGCTCCTCTGTTCCTGTGGACCCTGGCAATAATAAAGCATGAACCCATATCGAGTGCCCATGGAGATGGGTAATCAGCACTCAAGATCTTCATCATCGATAGTCTCAGCAGGGTTCTCTCATCACATGCTCTCCATTCAGGTTGCTCATATAAATATGTGCACCTGGCAATACGATCTATGATCAAGAATGCATGTTCTCACACACACATTCGCCAATACCTCTCATATACAGCATACATAGCTTTAAAAACTTCATGAAATCTTTGGGTGCATGTCGAAATCCCGGATGCTCATCACCACCTTTTTCACCCATTTCACCAATGATGGATTTGAACTCGTTCTCCCCACCCTTCTCCCCCTCATTGCCCGGGAATTCTCACTTACCTACTCCCAGACCGGTCTTCTTGCAGGATCCATGGCCATTACCCTGGGTGGGGGACAGTTTCTCACCGGGTATCTCTCTGACAAAACAGGGAAGCGAAAGGCGCTCATAGCATCGGGGCTCCTCTGTGTTTCGGTGAGCTTTTATCTCATGGGGATCTCTCATTCCTACTGGGAATTGCTCATCTGGAATTTACTGGCTGGATTGGGAGCCAGTGTATACCACCCGGTCAGCGTATCGCTGCTCTCTCAGATATTTACCGAACGGAAGGGAAGAGCCCTGGGGATTCATGGCAGTGGCGGCAATCTGGGCATGGCAGTATTTCCCCTGCTGTCAGGAGTGCTGGCTGAACTCTATGGCTGGCGAAGTGTGTTCAAACTATTTCCCATCCTGGGAATTGTCATCTGTATCCTGTTTGTACTGGTCACCAAAGAAAAACCCGTGAAACAGGAGAACATCGATCTGCACCACCTCATAGATCACAAAATTCTGATCGTGATCATCAGCCTGGGATTCGTTTCCATGGCTTCCCGGGGACTGCACATATTTTTACCCCTGCGACTGGCAGCCCTCTCATATTCTTCCACAGATTTTGGCTTATTTCTTTCTTTATTCAATGGACTGGGAGTCATTGGACAGATCATCGGCGGGTATCTTTCTGATATTCATGAAAAGACCCGGCTGGTAACTGCATTCTCCCTCATATCTGGACTCACCATGTTCATGCTTCTTTCCTCTGATACCTATTACCTGATGATAGTCTTTGTTATCATCTCTGGACTGGTATTCAACTGCATCTGGCCCATATTATTCTGCCTGCTCACCGATAGAACACCCCAGCATATACACGGCACTGGATTGGGATTATTTTTCTCCGGAGGATATATCATGTCCTCCAGCGCACCCATTCTCATGGGTATTATCAGTGATATGTCTTCCATGGGAATCTCATTTTTCCTCATTCCTTTATTCACCGTCTTAGGGGCACTGGTGATCAGGAAGAAATAATGTCTGTACATAATACTTATTCAAATCCTTTCAGGAATGCTTTCACATTTTTTCCCAGATCCGGGAGAAAATAACCTCCTTCCAGGAGCGCGAATCTCTGTTCTGCATTGGTTTTTATCAATTTCCCGATGGTGTAATAATCTTCTGTGGTGAGAATACCTCCCCAGTCTTTTTCATAGGTATCGAATCCAGCAGATACTCCCACTATATCATACTGTGCAGTCTCCAGCTTTTTCTTGATGAGTTTGATAAACAGGCTCCGCTTGTCTGTTCCCACATTGAGGATCTCCACCCAGGGTTCATCTTCCAGGATATTGACAGTCCCATCGCCGAAATGGAGGTCAATGTCTAAAATTAAGGCATCAGAAATGTGTGATTGTGCTTGTAATGCGGTGACTGCCAGTGCCATGTTGTTGAAAAAACAGAATCCCCAGGCTGAATCCCTGCTGGCATGATGGCCAGGGGGTCGTATCAGGGCAAAACTAGGTTCTGAGAGTGCTAATTCTGCAGCCAGTACCGCTCCCCCTGCAGCATACCGGGCCACAGTGAAGGCCTGAGGTAATCTCTGTTTTACCGACGCAATATGACGGGGTGAGTGAACACGTTCCAGATCTCCCTCGGGAAGGAGGGGAGGGGTAACAAAATCATATGCAGTATCCTCACCAGAGCCAGAAAGAGCAGAATATATGGTGGAAATCCGTTCAGGGCACTCACAGGCAGCAGTAGGATAAGATTCTCCATATATGGGGTGATATACAATCTTCATGGGATACTCATGGATTCAGTATTTAAAGGAATTCCCATAATGCCTCTGCAAGATAGGGAGTTACATCCACTGCTGCATACGGATTTTCGATAGTGTTGGTGGTGATAACTTCCACATCCCAGGTTACCGGCTGTGAAAATATACCGTGTACTGCACCCACCAGAACATTCTGGGCATTGAATTCCCTGCAGATTGCCAGTGCATTGAAGATGGTGGTGCCTGTGGAAATCATATCGTCTATAATGATCACATTTCTCCCCGGAGGCAACTCACCCCTGGTGTGGATTTCACCAGTGGTCACATCACGGTGCTTTTTCAACACTGCCACCTCTCCATCTATAGTATCTGCCACCTCCTGTGCCCATTTTTCTGCCTCTTCATCTGGTGCAAGACACAGGGGATCGGGTATTTGATAATTCTTTATATAGTCTGCCAATGCTGTAATCCCTGAAATATTATGCAATCGGATACCTTCCACGAAATTTACCTTTTCCTGCCGATGGAGGTGAAAGGTCACCGAAAATATATCCTGGATTCCTAGATCTCTGAATGTTTCCAGAAGAAATTTAGAGGTGAATGATTCACCTGTCCTGAATACCGCATCCTGCCGCGAATACGGAAGGTAGGGAAGAACACACATGATATCTTCAGTACCCCGGCTCAGGAGATTCTTGATTGAAAAGAGATATTCCAGTATATACCTGTTGGGATCGAAGGCATGGGAAGAGAGCATGTTGACCAGGAGAGCGCTGGATGGTGCTTCCATTATCCGGGGATTGATTTCTCCATCTGGAAATATTCTCCGTTCCATTTCAATTAATTCCAAATTGAGATGGGAATTCAAGGCTAAACAGAAGTCTGTATGAGGACACACCAGCTTCATGTACGGGGGTGGGGGGTCTGTATTGAAAAAGGTTTCTCCTCTCACTCTCGCTTTTACTCAATCCACACCATGTGCCACCGGTATCGGCTTTACTTTTATAAACTGTAACTAAAATAATAATAACTCATAAGAAAAACTTATAAAGTATACATAGATCATGGTAGGTATGCTTAAGGAAAAACTTGGGTTAGATGAAAAAGATCGCAGAATCATTTCGCTCCTCGAAGAAAATCCCCAAATCTCTCAGAGTGATATTGCCCGTGAAGTTAATCTTTCACAACCGTCTGTGGGTGTGAGAATCAGAAAGCTGTCTGAAAAGGGAGCAATCCACTATCAGGTAGGTATGAATTTCAAGACAGTGGGATTAAACCTGGCAAAGGTGGATGTGACTGCACAGAACACGCCCCGTCTCCTGGAAATTTTTAATGGATGTCCTTTCTTTTTGAATGGATTGATCACTTCCGGGGAGAGGAACCTGTGTATGTTTTTCATGGGTGAAGATGTGGCTTCCCTGGAAGCTATTGTGGATAAACATCTGAGGACAAATTCACTGGTATCCGATGTGAATTTCGACGTGGTAGTGGCTCCCATAAAGGATTTTGTATTTCCGGTGAAACTGGACATCGATGGAAAAAACTGTCAGGCTGAAATAAATTGTGAAGAATGCCCCTTCTATAATTCTGATCGATGCCTGGGATGTCCCATCACCCCCTGGTACAAAGGACGATTCTGGCCCCATAAATAGGTGATTGGGTGAGAGTACTTCTTACAGGATTTCAACCCTTCAAAAATGAATCTCTCAACCCTTCGTGGGAAGTCTGTAAACAGATGGAACGAGAGGGTCTCGAAGGATGTGACCTGGTAATCAGGGACCTCCCTGTCGTGTTCGGTGAGGCCAGAGAACGGGCTATACAGTATTTTGAAGAATTTCTTCCAGACCTCATCTTTCACCTGGGTGAAGCAGGAGGTAGAACTCACATTTCTGTTGAACGGATTGCCATTAACTGTGATGAGGCCAGGATTCCAGATAATGCAGGCCAGAAAAAAGAGGCCCAGCGATCGATAGAAACGGGCCCGGATGGTCTCTTTGCCACCGTACCGGTGGAAAAAATAACAACAGCATTACAGAAAGCTGAAATTCCTGCAGTAGTTTCCAATTCAGCCGGTACCTATGTGTGCAATCATGTCTTTTATGGAATGCTCCACCATATCTGGACTCAAAAAGCTGCAACACGGGTAGGATTCATCCACCTCCCTTATCTACCCGAACAGACCATTGATAAACCCCAGAAAGCTTCCATGGATATACATCTTATGGTACAGGCGGTAAAAATAGCAATAACAACCTGCCTTTAACAGACTGCAGCTGATCCCGGGGAATCAGGGTAATGCGTTCTCAATCTGGTTCAGATGGTATTGATCATGAGAAATAATATCCCGTGCCAATCCCTCGATGGTGAAGGTATACCCCTTTGTATCCTGCAATTGATCTGGTACAAGCCCTGAAATAAAATCTATATAGTGTGCTCTGTTTTTCCTGACTTCCATAATAATTTCTTTCCGTGTCATCCCCTTTCTTTTTTCCACTTCCTGGGCATTGAATGCATCAAAATCAGGGAGCGGTGGTATGGGTTCATCATTGAGGTGAGCCGTGCTCATTGCCAGAAACACCTGGTCCCAGGCTGCCACATGACAGAAGATTTCCCGTGCTGCCCATGTGCCTGTTACTGTGTGCGAATTGAAGGTTTCATCAGGGTACTTCTCCATAGAAGCCAGTAAATCATCGATAGAACTGTGCATATCGGTGACCAGAGAGGTCTTTTTTTCCATGGGTGGACTGGGAACCAAAAGCATAAAAAAATATGCATCCAGAACCTGCAGATACAATCTATAAAATTTATAAGTGCAGTACAGATATGGTGTATCATGCCTGCCAATGTCACTCCAGAATATCTGGCTGCAGAAGAAGAATACCACAATGCACGGACAGCCAAGGATAAAATCAAGGCTCTGGAGAAGATGCTCTCTCTCATCCCCAAACACAAGGGGACAGAAAAAATGCAGATGCAGATCAAGCGAAAGATTTCCCGGCTCAAGGAAGAGATGGAAACGAAAGCCCGGAAAATCAGCCATGGACCTACCTTCAACATCAAAAAAGAAGGAGCAGCCCAGATTGCTTTAGTAGGATTACCCAACTGTGGAAAATCAATGATTTTGAATCAGCTCACCAATGCAGATGCTCCTGTGGGTAACTATGCATTCACCACCACAACCCCCACTCCTGGAATGATGGAATACAAAGATATTCAGATTCAACTGGTTGAAATACCTGCGGTGATAAAGGATGTGTCTCTGGGGAAAGGATTAGGTCTCCAGATACTCAGTGCCATCCGGGTGGCCGATGCAGTGGTCCTGGTCATCGATCTCTCCAAGAACCCTCTCCAGCAGATGGATATCCTCCTGGATGAACTGGATAAGGGAGGGATCAAATTGAATGAAGAACCTCCAGAACTTGAAATTATCAGGAGGGCTGAAGGTGGGATCCATATCAGGGGGAAACACTTATTCACGGGTGATGAAAGGGCACTCAAAGAATTACTGGTAAAGGAAAAAGTACACAACGCCCTCATCATTTTCCGGGATACAACAACGCTGGAAGAAATGACAGATGCCTTAGAAACATCTTTGACCTTCAAACAGGCCATTATTCTTGCCACAAAAGGAGACAATATCAACAGTAAGGAACATTTTGCACTGCTTAAGAAGAGATACAGCCAATTCGATATCGTTCCCATTTCAGCCAAAAAAAAGATCAATCTGGAACATGCCAAGGAATCAATCTTCAGGGTGCTCAATGTTATCAGGGTGTATACCAAAACACCAGGGGAAGAGGTAGCCTACCCTCCCATTGCCATGGATCCCCAATCCACTGTTTTTGAAGCGGCAGGAAGAATTCATAAACAATTCCAGAAGGAATTCAAATATGCACGGATATGGGGAAAATCGGCCAAACATGAGGGACAGCGCGTGGGTTCAGATCATATTCTTCAGGATGGAGACATTGTAGAAGTACATACGCATTGATTTGCATACACAATTTTTTTTATGATTTTTTATCATTTGAGAAAATATTGCTAGAAGAAGAAATTGAAAAAGAAGAAAAAGAAAAGAGAATAAAAATATAACGTCTTATGCAGGTGGGATTTCTGCGTAGATTGTCTTGACGTCAACGCCTCTGCGTATATTGATGGCATAGTAGCTGAGGAAGATGATAAGACCAATTACCATCCAGCACGCCAGGAACAACAGGTGCGAGATTGGGATAGCCTGAGCTGCTACAAAACACAGCAAGAAATTTCCACCGAATCCAATGAGACCAGCTATAGTCATCACTGGAACCCCTGCGATTTCGATCATGATACTTCTCTCATAGACCTCACGCCGGACATAGGGTGTTATTGCCGCAGCCAAACAGCCAAACATCACCGCAAAGATATAGAGCATTGTGGTATCCACAGCAGCTACCCACGATCCTAGTGAACAGAGACCTACACCGATGAATCCACCGATGGTGGTCAATAGAATAGCATAATGGGGACTGTGGAATCTGTCGTTGACTTCTGCCATCTTCTCCGGGAAGAATCTGTCGAATGACCAGGAGAATACCAGTCTGGAACAGACCAGGAAGAAGGCAGGTATATCATTGAGCAGCCAGATAGCACCAGATACTGCCATTATCAACTGTAACATATGTTGACCTGGAGCGAGCGCAGCAGCGAAGGTGGGGAGTAACGGTGTGGGTGCCGAAGCCATAATCGGAGCTAACTGATCTGAAGCTTCATTTACCACATGGGTATACATGGGAATGAAATCTCCAAAGGCTCTGTAGACCATGCTTCCAACAAAGGCATAGTAGACAATGATCAATGCGGCACTGACTGTAATTGACCATACCATTCCTCTGGATGGGTTCTTAATTTCGCCACCCATATAGGCACCGGCTGTGAATCCGATATAGGCCCATACTGCACCAATTGCAGCACCGGCCGTGGCTCCCATGTTTGTACCTACATCTTCCCATCCTGTGTTCTCTGCAATTTCCACGATCTTTTCATAGGTGCCTGCACCATATGTCTGATTCCAGAGGTCCGGTGCAGCAGCAGGTGATCTAGACAGGAAGAATATAACCATTACAAAGCTTCCGATAATACCAATAACAAGTCCTGCATTAATGATGAACGAATAGATACGTGCACCGAGTAACGTTACCACCATAGAAATGAGTACGATCGCAATTCCAATCCACAGGCAGGAGGGTTCACCTTCTTTAAACATGTCCGCAAGATCCAGGAATGTTTGATTTCCGGTAGCCTGATTGGCTATTCTGAATCCCAATCCCCAGAAATCCACATCGTAATACGCAATCACACCTAACGAGATGATCTCTGTCCACCAGAATCCCCAGCTCGTGAGGAATCCCAGGGCAGGATTCAACCCTCTCGACACATAGATGTAGTCACCACCAGTTCGAGGCATGCTTACAGCCAGCATGGTATAGGCAATAGCAGTGGCCAGCACAGGAATACCAGCAAGAATGTATGCAGCAGGAACATTCGCACCTGGATTTTCATAGCTTGCAAGAATGAGCAGTTTGTTGATTCCCCCACCAATGGTGTGGGTCAACGGGATAGCAATAGCAGTGAACAATCCGATTTCCCTGACAAGACCTGACGCCCTTCGTGTAAAAACTATGGGCTCTTCTTTCGCCATATTACTTTCCTCCTTTTATATTTTTGTCGAATGTGAAATCGACACATTTCTTGTTCGAATAACTATATAAAACTTTCGGTTTTCTTTTAGAATATAAATGAGTGGGTTAAATAGACAGTATTATCCTATTTATCTCATTTTTAACAAATAATAATTTGTTAGATGATTTATTACAATATGTCTAAAATTTTATTTTTGTTAGACATCTATAATAATTTTTCTCTATTTTATGAATTGTTATGATATTTAATTTACAAAAAATAATAAATACGATGATCTTGAAAGTTTTATTTTTATTTTTAATTTGAATAACAATTTAGAAAAAAAAATCAGTTTATTTTAAAAATACATAAAAAAAATAAATTAGAAATCCACATCCCGTCTAATATAGAGACTTGAGATAAAAACCACGCTGAGAAAAAAGACTGGAGAAAGATATTTAAGGGGAAAAGATGACCTGAGAAAGATGATATCCAGAATAAGGCGATTCATATTGAATAAGGATGAGGAACTCGATACAATGGCCTGGTTGATTTCAGTCATAGATTCCTACCGCGTTGGTATGGGAGTGGATATGGAAGGACTGAGAGAAAAAGTACGCAGCTTACCTCCCTCCCTCCGGGTGGAAAACTGGACCCAGGTGTACAAAGATATGAAGGAAATCACCGATTTACCCTATGAAAAAGAACCAGGCATCAAAAAATGGGTCAATATATTTGCATTTTTACGCTATCTCATCAAACAGGCCTTTCTCATAATTGGCGTGATTCTCTTTATCTTTCTTCTGACCATGAGGCTTCCTTTCATTACCACAGCACAGCTCCAGTACATTCTGTATGTGATTGTGGCAGTCATCTGGATTGTCGTGGCGGTGAGAGCATATACCAAAGATAAACTCAAGATGTTTTATTACAGGCATCAGAAAGATTACAAGAAAAATGAAGAACGTCTTCAGAAATCCGCTCAGGACCTCATATATAAAATGGGAAAAGCCCTTTCTGAAAAAGATGCGAATCCAAAGCGATATTCCTTTTCAGTCTACCAGCGAGATTATAAGGGTATTACTGTGTTGAAGAAGCCTGGAATATTAAAAGACTATTATGTCATTACAGTTAAAAAGCTTTAGAGATGCTCTTATGAGTACGACATTGGAGAGTCTCGGTACATTAAAGAACAGTGCCACCCACCACTATCTCCCTGCTGGAATGATTCACCAGTCTACCGCAATGTTTTTTTATCTGCTCATGTCTTTTACACAGATGATACTGAAAAATGCTTATCTCTCTGAAATGCATAAAAAGTGTACCCAGGAGGGGTGAGAATATGAAGGGAACGCTGATAGAATCCCAGATCATTGTAGAAGATGAACCTGCTGTATCCAAATTACACAGTAAGGGATTCTATGGAAAAATGAAGGAACATAACCTCTATTTGAATTTCCTGGAAGCCCTTTATCTCGTTGAAAAAGGAAAAATCGACGTGGAATATGAAGGGCAGAAACTGACCTTCTCCGAATTACTGGAATATGCCAGATCAGAAGCTGAATTCGATATCAGGTTTTTTGTATATCGGGATCTGAGAGAGAAGGGATTAATAGTGAAAACAGGATTCAAATATGGATGTCACTTCAGAGTGTATCGAAGAGGTCCTGAAGAACATGCAGAATATCTGGTTCATGTCATCCCGGAAAAGAGAGAATTTCAAACCTATGATATTGTCAAACACTGTCGACTGGCACATTCTGTCAACAAACTCATGGTGTTTGCATTTATCGACGAAGAAGGTGATATAACCTATTATTCTGTACAACGGATGAGAATGTGATTATTATGAAAATTACAAAAATTTTAGCCCGTCAGATTATTGATTCGCGGGGAAATCCAACGGTGGAAGTAGATGTATATTCTGAATCAGGGTGGGGACGCGCCGCAGTCCCTTCGGGTGCCTCCACTGGTATATATGAGGCTCTGGAACTCCGTGACGGCACCCGGGCATACCATGGCAAAGGAGTCAAAAAAGCAGTTCAGAATGTCACCGGGAAAATCAGTAAGGCACTTCTTGGAAAAAATGTGGAAAATCAAAAAGAAATAGATGACATCATGATAGAGCTGGATGGAACAAAAAATAAATCCAATCTGGGTGCCAATGCAATCCTGGCAGTTTCCCTGGCCACTGCCCGTTGCGCCGCCGACTCTGCAGGTGTCCCTCTCTTTTCCTATCTGAATCCAGAGGGCAAGACCCTTCCCGTTCCCCTCTTTAACATCATCAATGGAGGTGCCCATGCTCCCAATAACCTGGATTTCCAGGAATTCATGATCGCCCCAGTGGGAGCAGATACGATGGAAGCAGCAGTACGTATGGGGTCTGAAATGTATCATGAACTGGAAAAAATCCTGGGGGGAAAACAATCCCTGGGTGATGAAGGAGGCTTTGCCCCCCAGCTTGATTCCACAGAACATGCCCTGGATGTCATACTCACTGCAATTGATGCCATGGGATATAACAAAGAGGTGAAATTAGCCCTTGACTGTGCTCCTTCCTATTTCTATGAAGAGAAATCCCGGTGTTACAGACTGGATGGTAAGACTCTGAGTAGTGAACAAATGGTCGATTATTTTTCTGATCTTATCAATACATACCCCCTGGTCTCCATTGAAGATCCCCTGTTTGAAAAAGACTATGAAGGGTTCCAGAAAATCACAACCAGGCTGGGAGATCAGATCATGTTGGTAGGAGACGACCTCTTTGTCACCAGCTCTGAAAGACTGCGAGAGGGTATCCAGAAAGGTATGTGCAATGCACTCTTATTGAAAGTCAATCAGATTGGGACACTGACCGAGGCTCTGGATGCAGCCCGCATCGCCTTTGACCATGAGTACAATGTGGTTGTTTCCCACAGATCAGGAGAGACTGAAGACACATTTATTGCTCACCTGGCTGTAGCTCTCAACTGTGGATGGATAAAAACAGGGGCTCCTGCCCGGGGAGAACGCACAGCAAAATATAACGAGCTCCTCAGAATCGAGGAAATCCTCGGTAATAAGGCCCGATATGGACGAGAATAATACCTTTCCTTCTCATCTCATTCTTATTTTTTATGTATTTTTCTAATGAAGAATCCCATACATATATTCGGAGATGAACCCTGGTTCTAATCCACGGTGGATTTTTTATACCTGGTGCATGAGAGTCCAGGATACAGAAGATTTTTCGATGGAGAGGCTGTGAACAGTATTCTGTTACTTACACACGATCTGCTGTTGGAAACATTTATAATGATAATCTGAAATGAGAGTAGTGATGGAATATGAGGTCTTTGAGTGGTTACTTATCCTTCAATCAGAGTTGGATAGATACATGCAGAATGCTCTGGAAGAGTTAAGTTCCCATGTCTCTCTGCTCAGGGCCATGATCCTGGGTGTGGCTCTCATAGAATTGTTCATCCTTTTCATGATTTTTATGAACCGTCGATGGGTGCAGACTCAACTGGAACCGCATACATCGGCAGAAAAAATATTTATTCTCTCATTTTTCACCCTGTTCATCAGTGGGATTTCACTGCTCATCATGGGAACAGGCCTCCTGGCATTGAATTACGCAAGGGAATTTTCTATATTTGCCCTGGCTGCTGCGGGATTGAATGCACTGGTGGTTCTCGTGGCCTGTGTTGTGTGCCTGCTCATGTTTTTATTGCTCTTTGCCCGCCTGTTCATCGCCCGGATACCTGCCCGACCAGTACTCTCCTATGAGGTGAACTGGGGGGGAACACCCATGCTGATCATAGTGATGGCCTTTTTCATCATATCCTTCATAGCCACCCTATTTTCCTCAACAGCCGGGGCATATGCTGGTTCACTGGCTTTAATTCTCCTCCCCCTCTATCTCGTGCTCTATACCTATGACCGATCGGCAGAGACCATGGGCTTTCAAAAACCAGTTATGAAATGGATACTGGTATTACTTCCCGCAATATTCGTCCTCCTCTTTTTGAATGAACTTGTTTATGAAATAACAGAACGAATCCTGGGTCAATTTCCCCTTGAAGAACTCATGGAAGAACTATTAACAGAAAATCCTCTACTCATGGGCATCAATACCGGAGTTTTGGGCCCCATTGGAGAGGAAGTATTCTTCCGTGGATTTGTATATACTGGGTTGCGGAGAAAATATGGGGTGAAAAATGGAATACTCCTGTCCTCTCTCTTTTTTGGGTTGACTCATGGAATTCCCTGGCAGATCCCCTATGCCTTCGTGGCAGGAATCATCCTGGCGTATGTGTATGAAAAAACAGGATCTCTCTATTCGCCCATTCTCCTTCATGTAATCAATAACTCTCTATCTGTAATAGGTATCATGTCCTAGGAGATATGAATGAAAGCTTGTTATAAAGTCTGGTTGGAATCAGAAGAAGGAAAATTTATTCTCGGAGAGGGCACTGCAGACCTGCTTCATGCTATCGAAAAGGAAGGAACGATCTCAGAAGCTGCTCGTCAGCTGCACATATCCTATGCACATGCATGGAGAAAAATCAGGAGCATTGAGAAAAATTCTGGCAAAAAGGTTTTGGAACGGATGAAAGGGGGTAAAACAGGAGGAAGTTCTGAACTGACTGCAGAAGGAAAACAATTGCTCAAAACATACGACGCCCTGAAAACCACTGTGGAAAAAGCACTCC
>AZIF01000375.1_pt1 | contig 15182 bp, 12 predicted proteins | sample 359031 | NCBI WGS metagenome assembly AZIF01 (sample SAMN02429710, study PRJNA222658) | marine sediment metagenome | biome: Sediment sample; isolation source: sample MGS-PRI from oil contaminated site at the harbour of Priolo Gargallo... | place: Italy: Priolo | collected 2011-03-08 | depth 6 m m
GGTCTTTCCAAAAAATTTCTGGTTTCTGGTGAGTTCACTCCGAAAGGAGATCTTTCACTGCTTGCAGCCTCTTCTCCCGGCTGAATTTCTGAATCACCGGATTCCAGTCTCCATACAGTTCTTCATGATAGATTGGTTTTAAAATTTCATAGAAAACACCGATGGGGAGTGATTCCTTCTTCCTTGCTTCGAGAATTGCTGCTTCATAGGTCTCAGGGATCTCTTCTAAAATCTCCACCTGTTCATTGTACAGATCGTAGGTATTGTTGAAGGTGACACAGGGCTGGAGTACATCTATGAAGGAAAATCCCTTATGCTTTATAGCCTTGACTATGAGAGAAGCCAGATGCGTTATTTTACCTGGATATCCCCGGGCCACAAAGGTGGCACCTGCTTCCAGCATCAGGGTGAGCGGGTTTAATGGTTCTTCCACACTCCCCCGTGGAGTGGAGGGTCCTTTGAACCCCTTCTTGCTGGTAGGGGTGAACTGGCCGGTGGTCAATCCATACACCCCATTGTTGTGAACGACAACGGTAATATCGGCATTACGTTTTGCTGCGAAAATAAGATGAGCGATTCCTTCTCCATAAGCATCTCCGTCTCCTGCAAAGGCTATGACTTTTAGACCGGGGTGAGCAATCTTCATTCCCTGGATGGTGGCTGCTGCCCTTCCATGAATAGAATACAGCCCGCTGAGAGCGAGGTAATCAAAGATTTTTGCATGGCATCCTATCCCTGCAGAAATAGCCATAATGTCCCTGGAAATCCCTTTTTCTTCCAGGATACGCACCGCTTTCTTCACCGCATTCAGTATCCCGAAGTTTCCACATCCCGGGCACCAGGTGTTTTCGGCAGAAGTTTTTAAATCATCCATCATATCACCTCCTGCAATCGGTGAGCCAATTCTCGAGGATGGAAAGGTCTTCCATTATACTGGGTGATGTGAGAGGAGGGAGTGAGACCTGCTTTTTCTTTGAGAAGCTGTGCAAAAGCGTTGGTAGAACTCAATTCAACGGTGATGATATCCTCATCTCTGTAGGGAGTAACATCCCATACAGGAAATGGTTCCAGATATACTGGCTGTACCACCCTCACCTGGAGAGATTCGGCTCTCACCGATTCCAGAACACTCATGGTGGTGGACCCATAGGTGAAAATAACTGGACCTTTTTTCCCATAGGTATTGACGGTGGACATGGACTGGAGATGCTCTCTGAGGGTTTCTGATTTTCTTCTGCGTTTATCATGCATAGCGGTAATTGTGCGGGGATCTTCGGTGGTGATTCCCTTCTCATCGTGTTCATAGCTGTTCCAGTTGATTGGTGAAGAATGGGGTAAAAAGAGGAGTGGAGAAATTCCATCTGCAGTATCTTTATACCGGTAATAGTCTTCTTTTTCTTCTTTTTTTTCGTTTTCCTGTGGACTGAGGGGTACAGCCCAGGGTGCCTGATCTATGTGTATCTCGGTATCTGTATCCACTGTCATACTGCTTTCAGAGAGATGTTTTTCAGTTAAGAGAATAGCTGGAATCTGGAATTTCCAGGCCAGAGAGAGCAGCTGTGCAGCCAGGGAAAAGGCTTCTGAAATACTTCCCGGTGAAGCCACCACCCGGGGGAATTCTCCGTGTCCCTGATGGAGAGCAAATGATACATCCCCCTGTTCGGTATAGGTAGGTACTCCTGTGGAGGGCCCAGGTCGGGAAGAGACCACACACAGTACTGGAGCTTCGGTCATGCCTGCCAGGGAAAAGGCTTCCTGCATGAGAGCAAATCCCCCTCCACTGGTGCCCACCATGCTTCTGGCTCCTGCGAAGGCAGCTCCAATAGCCATGTTCATCACTGCTATCTCATTTTCTGGGTGAATCACTGCCACCCCCAATTCCTCTCTGTGAGCCGCCAGGAAGTGCAAGATAGATGTCGAGGGGGTCATGGGATATGCACAGTATACATCCAATCCTCCGGCACAGGCACCCAGAGCTATGGCCTGATTTCCTGATATAATGGGTCTTTTTTTAGCTCCCTGATCCAGCGAAAAGCCATCTCCCATGGATTCTTTCGCTTTTTCATAAATTTGTAACCCATATGCTATGTTATCTTCAATGCCCCGGGGATATTCTGTTTCAATTACTGTTTTGAGGTCTTCTTTTTTCTGATTAATGGCTGCAGCAAGGATAGCTACCGCTCCCACTCCCAGCAGTAAAGAAGGATGAGCATACTCTTTTGCCAGGCTGGTCAGCGGAATCCCTATTCCTATGCCTTCTCCTTCTGTGGTATCTGCATTGAAAACCATGATGCCTGATGCTGTGACATGAGATGTATGGAGTGTGTAACTCCGCTCATCCAGGCATACCACCACATCTGCCCGCCCATAGTGACTGGTGATTTTTTTGGTGGAAGAACTGACCACAGAATAATTATGCCCGCCTCTGATCAGACTCTGATAGTCATCCATTTCAAAAATAAATCGTCCCATGTTCGAAAAAAGGTGAGAAGCTACTGATCCTGCTTTTTTCACTCCCTCACCTGCTTTTCCTCCTACTAAAAATGTAAATACATCCATACTATCACAAAATTTCTCTCAATAGACATTCTGTATGTGTTATCTGCTCATGGTACAAAATTCACATAAGCCTGTTTCTTGTATTATTCATCCGTATCTTTATAAAAATATCTCCTGAATTTCCTATAATTAATAAATGAATCAGTAAAAAATTATAACTATACCACTACAGAATAGTGCAGGGATAGCTCACCTTTTGTTTGGGTTTAGAGATCCTCAATTAGCAGGTGCATTCATCATAGCGTTTTCCGCATCCTTCACAAACCCCATCCACAATTTTTGCTCCACATTTACAGGGAGTGCAACCACATGTCTTACACATCTCAATTACCTCCTCATCTATTTACAGGCAATCAATAAATACTTTTCTCTTCTTCTCATTTTCAGAATGAGGTATAAAGCTGGCTATATAAAGGGTGTAATGGCAGCCACAGATATTTCGGGTTTATACATATCTGTGCACACCCAAAATTCATAACAGAACATTACTATCTGTTTCTACTTTGGTAGACACACAGGAACTTTCATCAACTCTCCTCCTTTTCCCTTTTTTCTTTTTTTTTCGGTTTTTCTTTTTTTTTATGATGCTCTTTTTTTCTATTTTCTATCGTTTCTGTTCTTAGAACATAATTCTACAGCCAAAAAAGTTATATATACGTGTATAAAGGGTAATATATGTTAAGGAAAAAGGGAGTCAAGATCACAGAGAGGCAGTATCAGCTCATTAAGATGTTTGAATCACAGGGGTCTTTACAGCGAGTGTGTACCGTCAATACCAATCAGGCAGATCTTTCTAAATCCCTGGGAATTACGCGCCAGGCACTTCATACCCACCTGAAGAGTCTCAAAAACGAAGGACTCATCCGGACCGGCCGCGGGTTCATTGATCTCACAGAAAAGGCCCTGGAATTTCTGGAAACAAAGACAGGAGAAGCATACATTGTTGTACGAACTGATCCTGAAAAAAGAAAGGAAGTATTTCAGAATGTTTCTCAACTTCGATTTCATAAATTGTGCAGGACTACTGGAAACGCAGATATCATAATAACGGTAGAACGTAAGTACTTGGACGATGCCCTGGATGAAATTCAGAAGATGGAAGGTATACAAAAGGTTTCTCCTCACATTCTCCTGGAATGCAAGTGGGAATGATCCCTTTACCACATGTTTCTCTCACCCTTTCCTTACTACATCAAATCCGATTTTTCATTTCCGTTGCAGGATCTCTGTTATTCTTTTTCCAAGACTTTTACAGATTTTCATGGCTAAGGGATCTTTTTTAACAAATCTCCATCCTTCATCTGACTGAAGACTGCCAGAAACAATAAATCCTTCCGAAACAGGATCTTCACATGTGCCAAAAACCACCATACCGTGACCCAGAGCAAAGGTGGTCATAGCCGATCCCACCAGTTCCTGACCCCCATTTCTCAATCCGGCATGAGTGATTATGGTACACCACTTATTTTTCAGAGAATGGTTCTGCATTTTCAACAATCGAGACCGATCCATGAATGTCTTCATGACAGAGGGAACCTGACCGAAATACGAGGGGGCAGCAAGAATGATACAGTCTGCTGTCAGGAGAGCAGATTCAATAGTAGGCATATCATCTTCTTTAGGGCATTTTCTTTCTTTGATGCATAAATCACATCCATCACATTCTTCAATAGAATAATCACAAAGATAAATCGTTTCTTTTTCAATAGTATCCTCCTCAATAGCGGAAAATACCTGCTCTACTAAAAAAGCTGTGTTTCCCTTTTTTTTCGGACTGCCAATCACACTGGTGACTTTCATGAAATTTTATTGGTAGATTCTTTTTTAAGGTTACTGTTTTCTCCTCAAAATATCTTGATCCTGACTGTCTCCACATGTAAATTATACGTATTTTAACTCATCCATTCTCTGGATAGCATGAAAAAAACTCATGATATACGAATAAAAAAAGTAATTAGTCCATGCAATGGCTGTATACTCTGGATTTTCAGAAACCTTTATATGATAATCAGATGAAAGGGGGACAATGACAGCGTGTTGGGAATTGAATGAGAAGTGTGTATGCAAATGGATGCATCCATCTGAAGCACCCTGTCCATCCTTTCAAATACGAAAAGGATGCTGGGAAATTGACTGGGTCGAAATTATTTCATCCCTCTCACCAGAAAAAAAAGAATACTGGAAAAAATTTATGGAGAAATGTCCCAACTGTCCAGTTTATGCCTTACATAAAAAGGAAAAAGACGATACATTGGAGAAGATTGCCTTATTATAGTCTTTTCTCAAAAGACATGGATGACTCCCACTATTACAGAATTGCCTCCGGGAAAAATAATAGAAGGGAGAGGGGGATCAGTTTCAGAGATAGATAAAGAGAGTGAGAGGGAGAAAAGAGAGAAAAGATAATAAAAGAAAAATTATGAACCATATCAGAGCATCCCACGTAACCTGAGTTCTTCTCTCACAAAGGAGAAGGGTATTGTTCCCCCCTGGAGCAATACATCATGAAATGCTTTTTCTGAATATCTTTCCCTCATGTGTGCTTTTACATCCTGCTGCAACTGAAGCAGGAGATGTTTTCCCAGCAGATAACTGAGAGGATAGGAAGGCGTTTTAGTATATCGTTTCACTTCCGCTACAGCTACCTGATGATCTATCCCTGTTTTCGCTTCAATGAAGGAGACTGCCTCCTCAAAGCTCATCCTCCCTGTATGGAGATTGACATCCACGATTATGCGCACTGCCCTGAAAATGACATCTATGGTCTGGATGAATTGTATGGCGAGATCATTCATTCCATATTCTCGCATACGCTCTTCACAGTAGTGAGCCCAGCCCTCTGAAAACTCTGGTGCCTGACTCAGTGCACGTACCAGCGAAGGATGTCCATTAGCACAGACATTCTGGAGATGATGACCCGGATATGCTTCATGAGCCGAAGTATTGAGAATGGCTGCATGATTATGTTCACCCAGGGCATTCCCTTCCACAGGGGTGACAAAATAGATGCCCATCTGATCTTTCTCGAATTTTGCCGGAGAAAAATATGCTGCCACTGGAATGATGTATCTGAGAAAAACAGGAGTTTCCTCCACTTTCAATCGTTCTCCTTTCGGGATGGATGCAAATTGGTTCTCGCTCACCACTTTTCTGGTGAAAGCAAGTGTACGGGTGTATTCTTCAAGTGTATCTGAAAAAGTGGGAGGATGGTCGCTGCGAATACTGTCTCTCACCTCTTCCACTGTTACTGATGGATTAATGGCATGCGCCAGCTCTGTGAGATGCTGGGTTTCATTATGGAGATACTCTTGTCCAATACTCAGGATGTCATCTGCACTCAATCCCAGCTCCCGTACCTTCAACAGTTCTTCAAAGTGTTCTTTTCCTGTGATCGGTTCACCTTCACATTCCAGGGTATCCAGCCAGGTTTTGTAGTCATCCAGATGTTCTGCAGTACAGGTTGCAGCTTCAGAGAGATCAGCAGTATCCACTCCCGCTTTTTGAGCAGTTTCAATGATAATCTGAAAGAATAACGGTAGCGTTTCACAGGGTTCTTTTGCCATATTTCTCCATAATAGGGGAGGATTTTTAATTTTCTGTTTGAAATTTTCGATAATTTGGGGGAATTTTTCCATGCGCGAAGTAATTGAATTAATTCGGTCTTCCAGTGGACTGAACTCCCTGACAAACAGAGGGAGTATGGCAAATCCTATCATTTCACTGATATCTGGATCTTTTTCCCACAATCGAAGAGTATTCTCATTGAAATAATGGACATTGAGTATGGAAATCATGAGCTTCCAGTCTATGTTCCTCTCCGGAGAAAGCTTCTCACCCTCAAACTCCCGAAATTTTTCCCGAAAATCTGCTATCATTTGAATATACTGGAGATGGAAATCCCGTGTACCTGAAGGCAAGTCAGTATCATACTGATGAAGACCAAGGGCTGTACCCAGGTCGGGTCTGTGTTCCAGAAACGTGTAAAATACATCATTGACCAGAGCATCGAATTCATCATTCATGCTGACATTCAACCCTATGAGTTTATAAGGGTTATAACTGGGAGAGGGAACTATAATACCATACTGCACCGGTTTCATCCATAGAGGAGTGTCTGATACTGGTCATAGACTATTTAAATCACCCCCGATCATAATACCCATGGACACAGAATCAGAAGCCCTTCTCGCTCGGTTTCACCCTGCAGTCAGACAGTGGTTTGAGAATACCTTTGATTCTGTAACTGAACCACAGAAACTGGCCTTTCCTGCCGTGGAAAAGAAGGAAAATATTCTTCTCTTTTCTCCCACTGGGAGCGGGAAAACACTGGCCGGGTTTTTGGTTTCCATCGATTATTTAGTTTCCCTGGCCGAAAAGAATCAATTGAAAAACTCTGTCTATGTGATCTATATATCCCCTCTCCGGGCTCTGTCCAACGATGTGCGGAAAAATCTCATGGTACCCTTACAGGGCATCAAAGAAATTGCTCCCTTCGCCCATATCCGAGCCCTGGTACGAACAGGGGATACCTCTGCATACCGGAAATCTAAAATGCTCAGAGAAGCCCCCCATATCCTCATTACCACACCTGAAACACTTCAAATTATATTAAATGCCCCAAAATTCAGAGAAAAACTGACCACGGTACGGTATGTTATCGTGGATGAAATCCATGACCTATGTGATACAAAAAGAGGTGTGTCTCTCTCCCTGTCACTGGAGCGGTTAGAACACCTTGCAGGCTCCTTTGTACGCATCGGGTTGTCAGCCACCCAGGCTCCTGTGGAGGATATTGCTCAATTCCTGGTGGGTACAGATCGTCCTGTCAGTATCGTGATGGCAGAACGGGAGAAACACTACGATTTACAGATTATAAAGCCCACAGCCCTCTCCTCTCTCTCCCTGGAAAAATCAGTGGAGGAAACCTATGATATCTTAAAAGAATTGATCGACTCCCACAATATTACCCTGGTGTTCTCCAATACCCGCTCCCGGACTGAACGAATCGTCTTTCAATTGAAGGAACGGGATCTCTATTCGGTGGCTGCTCATCATGGGAGCATGGGGACAGAAGCGCGTCACCATATTGAGCATGTTCTCAAGACTGGAGAGATAAAATCCGTTATCACCTCCACCTCACTTGAACTGGGTATCGATATTGGAGATGTAGACCTGGTGGTGCAGCTGGGGTCTCCCAAACAGACGGCAAGACTCATGCAGCGGGTGGGTCGGGCAGGTCATGGAAGAGATGCTGTATCCAAGGGTATTCTGGTGGCCCAGGACAGAGACGAGTTAGTTGAACTGGAAATTCTCAAACGGAAAGCCCTTTCCTATCAACTGGAACCGGTGCAGATTCCCGAGAATTGCCTGGATGTTCTGGCCCAGCACCTTATTGGCATGAGCTGTGAACAGGTGTGGGATGCAGGAGAAGCCTTCAAACTGGTCAGGCAGTCCTATTGCTACAGGCAATTGCCTTTTTCAGACTTTCTCAGTGTCTTGGAGTATCTGGGAGGGTATTATGCAGATTTAGAGGAAAAACATATCCACCGTAAAATATGGTTTGATGGAACCCATCTGGGAAGAGTGCGGTCTGCCCTCTATTTATATTTCCTCAATTGTGGGACCATACCTTCAGAAGCCAATTTTCTGGTAGTGCTGGGAGGCATCCCCCTGGGAACGTTATCGGATTATTTTGTATCCCACCTGAAATCCGGAGACATCTTCGTCCTGGGGGGGAGGTCTCTGCAGTTTGAACGAATCGAAGGCATGAATGTGGTGGTCACCGATGCCTTTGGAGGAAAACCCACCGTCCCTTCCTGGAGGGGTCAGGCCATGTCCCGGTATTATGAATTTGGCTTCGATCTCGGCCAGTTCAGGGAAGAAGTGGATGCTGCCCTGGAAGGAGGAACCTATGAACAGATGGATCCAGATATTGTATCGTATTTTTCCGAACAGAAAAAAGTGACTGGATTCATCCCCACTGCCAAAACCCTGCTGGTGGAACGATACATCGATGGTGATAATATGTATCACCTTATTTTTCATTTTCCCTTCGGAAGGCGGGTCAACGAAACACTGGCCCGCGGATACGGTCAGAAACTGGACTGTCCCGATTTTACCATTACCGATAATGGATTCATGCTCAATTCATCCTCTTCTCTCCATTTCAAAAAAGATGTGCTCACCTCTGAGGAACTGTTCACCGTACTCAAGGCCTCTGTATGGGGTACTGAATTGTTCTGCCAGAGATTCAGACACTGTGCTGAACGGGCTTTTTTAATACTCAGAAATTACAAAGGAAAGAGTATATCGCCCCGAACCCAGTATTTCAGGGCCCGCTCCCTGCTCAAGGAACTTCCCTTCGATTTTCCCGTGGTGAAGGAAACCTTCAATGAGGTGCTTCACTCTGCTCTGGATTATCACCATGCAAAAGAGGTGCTGGAACAGATAGAACAGGGGGCAGTGACAGTAGTTGTCTCTGATTATACTACCATTCCCTCCCCCTTTGCCCTCTCTATTATCCTGGCAGATGCCCAGGATATCATCACCCTGAAGGATCGCAGTGAATTTCTCCAGCACATGCAGAAAGCAGTTACCCAGCAGGTAATCGAGGCACAGCCTGCCTTCGACCCGGAAGTCATTGCCGAATACTTTGCAGGTCGGGAATTGGAGAGGGAAAGGACACTAGAGCAGGAAAAGGAGACACCGGAAGCACTGGTACTGGATATATTACAGACAGGAATCTATACTGCTGATGCACTGGCAACAGCTATTGGACTATCCAGGGAAGAGACTGAAAAGATTCTCGATACACTCATTGAAGGACATCAAGTATCTTGCGGCTATTTTACCTCCTCAGAACTGGAATATATGCTCGTTACAGACAGGAGACTCCTGGAATACGGCGAAGGAATCGATGATACAGTTCTCCGCTCATTTTTAATGCATAAGCATTTTCACGATCAGAAGGAGGATGCCTCTTCTGTTCTGCAGCGGTATGGATACTTCAGGTCCAGACGGGTTCTCTATGATCGTGCTGGATTCTTCTCACAACCTTTACTGAGGGTGAAGGCAGCAGGTCGATTGGTTTTCATTGCACCTGAAGATGCCTCTCTATTTGTTTCCGCATACAGGACACCCCAGGAAGATACAGAAGAGGATACCCACCTCCTCCAGTTCATCCAGAACCATCCTGGATTGACTCGCCGGGAAATCATCCACCAGTATGGTTCAGACATTTCCCATCTGGAAGATAACCTCAATGTGTACCGGGATTCTGAAAATACCTTTCATGTGCTGGATGCACCCATGGGCGATGCTTACCATGCACAACAGGAAATAGTGAAACGATTCATCTCTTCCTGCGGACCGGTCTCTCTCCAGGAAATCCTCTATCACACCCGATTCGATAAAGATATACTGGAAGAAATACTCTCTGATCCTGACATTGTGACGGTGAATATCTTCTCCCGTATTGTCCAGGAAATGTACTGCACCGTATCCGATCAGCAGGCCCTCACCTCTCAAACTCCAGTACAATCTCCTGCAGTGCGCTTCCTGCATCATTCTGATCCTCTCTTTATGAAAATCAGGCATGAAGCCATCCAGAAGCTGGGAGAGTCCTGTTCTCCCTTACTCTATCATGGTGAGATTGTGGGAGGTATGTACTATGAGACAGGAGAAAATTTCTGTGTTGAAGAGCTCATTCTTCTCTCTGATGCTCTTTCAGTATCTGATCAGGCAATCTTCCAGGAAATCCTGCGGGTATATCAGTTTTATCGAGGGCGGGGTGCACGAAATCTGGTTCTCAATGATGAAAAGGCCAGAACCATGGCAGAGACCCTGGGCTATACTGTTACAGATAACATACTCATAGATGCTCTTCTCCTGGACTGCCCCCCAGACCATGGATTCATCACGCAGCTTTTTCATCAGCATCTTCTTGAACCTGGCCCTCCCCAGAAAGTTGCACACATTCCATTTCTCACTGCTGATGCCTTTAACAAGAGATGTAGAAAATCAGCAGAATCCCTCATAGAGGAGGGGAGTCTCATAGAAACATCCTATGGAGGAGATACTGTCCTCTGTTTGCCTGAAGATAGGTCCCTCTATGAAGAAAATAACATAGAATCGTTGACTTCCCGCATGCTCCATTCATTCGGGATCATAACCCCCTTCCAGGTGCACACCCTGGTGAGGGCAGAAGTATATGAGATCGAGTCTATTCTCTCGAACATCTCCTCACGGGTATATTTCAACGGAGAAATCCACTATATGACAGACACGCTTACAGCACCTCCTCGCACCCCTCACATTCTCTTTTTATCGGTAGATGATCCCTATCTCCGTATCCACAACAACACATGGAAGGTGGAAGGAACAACTATCCTGGTCAATGGCATACCAGCAGGCTATTATACGCTGGAGGATACCCAGGCAGATTTATATCTCTTTAAAGAATTCAAAGAACTCTGGGGTACAATTCTTGTAAAAATACCCTCGGAGAATATAACACTGCGCACCATCAATGGAAGACCGGCAAAGGATACTCGATTTGCTAGAGCGTTCTCTTGACAATGAACTGGATCATCATATCGAGCATATCCCTGTATTTATCCACCGTAAACATACTCAGAAATTCTCTGGATTTCTGTAAATAATACTCTGCTGCTTTTGTTGCTTCATCCAGTGCTCCACTGGATCGAATCTTGTCCAGAATATCCCCGGTATACAGTTCATCTCCCAGAGCCTGGTATGCCTTCACAATGACAAAATTGGGTCGGGTCCTCAGGTAGTCCGTTCCCACATCCTTACCAGACTCCTTCTCCTTCCCGATGATATTCAACACATCGTCTCTGATCTGGAAAGCAAAGCCCAGATTTTTTCCAAATCGCTTGGAATGCTCCAGAATAGGTTCATCATCTGTAGCAGCCAGTGCTCCCAGGAAGGCTGAAATCTGGAACTGGTAGGATGTCTTATTCTCACACACCCGCATATAGTCTTCTTCAGACAGTTTTGAGAAATCTATATCCAGTTTCTCTCCAAAAGAAGTCATCCGGACCGCCAGAGCAAGTTCTTTGAGGGCTTCGGGTGTTACCTGGTCTGAAAAAACTTCCAGAGCTCTCCAGGTAACATAATTGGCCGCAATCAGCGCATTTTTAACACCAAACTGTACATGAAGTGGTTTTTTTCCTCGTCTCAAATGTGCCCCATCTATCATATCGTCATAGATGAGAGACACATTATGGAGGATCTCCAGTGTCAGTGCATAGGGCATCACATCATCCAGCGTTCCACCAAGACCCTGACAGGTCAGCATGGATATGATTGGTCTGGCTCTCTTCCCCCCCGCCTGAATATGGTATAATGTCAGATCTCTCATTGCAGGATCGTCCTTTTCAAAAACTTTCACGAGATTCTGATTAATCAGTTCTGTGTATTCATGGAAAATGGCCGGAAATTTCATTTGTACACCTTTCTCCCCCTCTCTTGGAATAGTGTTATATAGTTTTCGGTGATGCTGGCAATTTTTAAAAAAAAATTATGTTTTCACGCTATTTACGTAATAACACAATAAATCGATTCTTTTTAAAACTATTTTCCCTGTTGTTCTCTTTATCTGCTACTATTCAATATAATTTTACCACACATAATAATATACAGGGCGATGATACCAATGAATCTATAGTATAGAGATATCATAAATCAAAATAGGGAAATATTTTACTCTTGATCTCCTTTATCATGAGTCGGGCATAATCTTTTCCTGTCTGGGAAGTGGTATAGGATTGCTCAAAGGGGATATCAGTGGGGTTGCCTACCAGCACTGCCATGGCCATGGACCATGCCTTGGGGACGACCTGGAGATTATATCCACCACCTCCCAGAATGAGATGAGTATCATGGAGTCCTTTAATGAGCTCCACCACCTGTAAATACCCCCGGATACTCAATCGAAAATCAGCGAGAGGATCTTCCACATTAGTATCCACTCCCAGCTGAGCCACAATCACATCTGGATTGAATGCTTCGATCAAGGGGGGAACGATCTCTGTAAAGGATTCAATATAGACATCGTCGGCAGTGTAAGGATAGAAGGGGAGATTAACACTGTATCCCTTTCCTTCACCCTTCCCAATTTCATCGGGAAATCCTGTTCCTGGAAAGAGAAACTGCCCCGATTCATGTAAAGAGATGGTTAACACCTGGTTGGTATCATAAAATATTTCCTGCACTCCATCTCCATGGTGTGCGTCGATATCAATGTAAGCAACTCTATCATATTTTTTCAGCAGAATCGTAATGGCAAGAGCCACATCATTGAAAATACAGAATCCTGCAGCCTGAGACGGATGGGCATGGTGGAGACCGCCTGAGATATTGACAGCCATGGTTCTGTGTGAAAGATGTTCAGCAGCAGATATAGAGGCTCCGGTATAAATAAGGGAACTCTTGTACATTTTGGGAAAAAGGGGATTATCTGAAGTTCCCAGTCCATAGGTAAAATTTGGAATCCCCTTATCGCCCTCTAACACTGCATCGATATAATCTGGAGTATGGACTGTCTCCAGTTCATTCCTCGATGCCTTCCTGGGTTCAATCACAGTATAGCTATCCAGCACTGATTTTACCTTCATGGCATCATAGGTCAGTTTCAATCTGATGGGTTGCAGTGGATGACTTCCTGCAAAATCGTAGGAGAGGAATTCATCTGTATAGAAAAAAGCTGGGGTGCTCATGAAATTCGTCTCACTGCAAATGATACAATTTGTTTGGATACAGATTCAGGGAGATAATATATCAGGGTGAGAACCACATTCCTATCATAGACACGGATATCATTTTCCTTATATTCTTCCACGATGGCTGCAGCAAATCTCCCCCTTTCTTCTGATGTGTGCTCTGAAACCTGTAGTAATGTGGTAACTGCGGCATTGATAATGGTTGATTTCACCTCCCAGAGATAATCTTCTGGTATTTTTGTCAGTTCATCGTTCTGAATCCCTGGGTAGGAAATACCTCTGATACATTGTTCTGCATCACTCCCTGAGACGGTGGTCCTGGACTGGAGAGTGAATGTTTTATCCAGGGTGGTGACCTGGAATGTCTTATCCACGGGGATGGGATGTACTGCTTCGATAATAATCCTCAATGATGCAGAGTCTATGAGAGCTACACGGTCAATATGTATACCTGTTTCTGATTCAACAATAGTTCTCGCCATGAATATTCCATCGGAAATTTTTTTAGATTTTATCAAACAATCAGAAAGAGAAATCCCTTCCTTTTTGAGATCAGGGGTAGAATGAAGCGGATTGAATGCAATGAGATCCCCGGAGAGATGAGCATCTTCAAAAAGCGCAAGACTGGCTACTTCCACCGTGCCTGGCTCTCCTCTGGTTTCATCAAGGAACAGAAACAGGATAGTCTCGTTGTACAGTTGAGATATACCCGATGCAGTAACATACACGAAAGAAAACACCAGGGCCAGTACGACAGCCAGGGTGACTATGGTTTTTTTCCTCACACTGTGTCCCCTCCCTGTTCTGATTCATCTGCTGTCCTGTCTCTGAGTCTCTCTGTAAGGGAAGGCTTTCCCATACGGGATCCACATTCTGGACAGAATTTAGTCTTCATGGGTATTTCTGCTCCACAGTGGTTGCATACATAGATTTTCTGGGGTTCACCAAATTTTGTAAGCAGGATTTTCTCTCTTCTCACATATCCTCCTATGAGGCCCCCTGCCAGAACAGAGAGGAGCCCCATCAATATCTGGTATGTGGAAAACTCGTATTCAAAGGTGAGTACACCTTTTACGATTTCAAAGAAAAAAAGGGCCGAACATCCTGCCAGTATCGCAGATACTCCCCCTTTCCAGGTACCGGTGGTGATAATACCTGCCACAATACCTCCAATAAAGAGAGCCAGCAGATAGAATGTGGGGGGGATGAAATTGACATAGAAAAACAGGATGATGAGAACAGAAATGATAAGGAATCCAATGACTAATCCATCTAGAAAACGTGTGACTCTATGTCGTAGATCATTCATTAAATCACCGTTCTGGATTTTGTTGAGGGTATTTAAATACATTACCGTTTTCCTCTAGATGAGAATGGGATGCGCTCCCGTATGTAGTATGGAATCCTATCGAGAATACAGTGATTGTGACAAGAAGGAGCTATGGGGTGGTATGGAAACCTTTTTAACATCTCATGGAGAGAAATGGTGTATGCGGAGGTTGCCGAGCTTGGAAAAGGCGCAAGGTTGAGGGCCTTGTTCCGCAGGGATCCGAGGGTTCAAATCCCTTCCTCCGCACTCTAAGATCTAATGTAGAGCGTAATTGTGTTTTACCTTGTTTCTAGAAGCTTTATCGCCAAGATACCAAATATTCCATATTTTAAAAGATTTGCATTAGAAGTATTAGAATAAAGAAAAAGTGAAAAAATATGATAAAATATAATGAAATAATATTTTTTCGAAAAAAAATAAAATTCGTATATTCAGTTTAAATTTATTTTTAATTATATTATTATGCTAATTTTTCCATAAAAGTTGTTTTATTTCAATAATCTCAATAAAATTAGTGAAATACTTCTGAAGAGAAAATAGATAATAAAAAT
>AZIF01000386.1_pt1 | contig 14912 bp, 17 predicted proteins | sample 359031 | NCBI WGS metagenome assembly AZIF01 (sample SAMN02429710, study PRJNA222658) | marine sediment metagenome | biome: Sediment sample; isolation source: sample MGS-PRI from oil contaminated site at the harbour of Priolo Gargallo... | place: Italy: Priolo | collected 2011-03-08 | depth 6 m m
TTTATCTCCATATCATATATCATATGGGGATTTGCATCTGCCTTTGAAACAGGCACCTATTCTGCATTTTTATATGATTCACTCAAACAGATTAAAAAAGAAGATAATTACCGGAAAATCATCGGTCGAGTCACCACCCTGGCCATTCTCTCTTCTGCTATTGGCAGTATCCTGGCAGGATATCTGGGTGGCATTGACCTGGCACTCCCCATTCTCTTCACTGCCTCTCTCGCACTGTTGCTCTGTCCCTTTGTACTGCTGTTTGTAGAACCTGACATCGAAGACAGCATGGAACCCACCTATCTCCTGCACATCAGAGAGAGTGTGGTGTTCATTCTCAACCACCGGGTGGTAGCCCTGCTTCTGCTTTACCAGACAATCATCGGGACAGCTGTATGGGCACTGCAGATCTTCTACCAGCCTCTCCTGAATTCCTTCAGCATTGCAGTGGAAAGCATTGGTATTCTCTATTTTCTGTTCAAATTATGTAGCGCAGCAGGTGCGCATTTTTCAGATACACTCTACAAACTCCTGGACAGGGGGGCTCTCTATGTCATCCCTGCATTTTTTGTGGGATGTGTATTAGGCCTGGGATTGATCCTGAATTCCTGGGTGGTTGTATTCATTCCATGTATCTTTTTCATCTCTGGATTCTATTCTCCGGTGCTCAATTCGCTGCTCAACGAGCATCTGCCCTCTGGTAAACGAGCTACCATTATCTCTTTCGGGTCGATTCTGGGGTGTGTCGTCTTATCGGTGGTCAATCCTGCACTGGGGAAAATTGCAGATGTCTATTCTCTGCAGACCACCTTTCAGGTCCTGGGTATGGGTACGTTAGTCTCTTTGCTGTTCATACTGATATTCCTCAAAAGAGAGGCGATATAGTGTGTCAAATATCATAAAACTCTATATGTATTTTTTTTTAGGTAGATTGAACATGTGGATGGTGGTATACATCCTCTATTTACTGGATAGAGGATTCTCCATGACCCAGGTGACTATTCTGGGCAGCATATTCTGGCTGGTTCTGGTGGTCTTTGAAATTCCCACAGGGAGTGTGGCAGACAAGGTGGGAAAGAAAGCCTCGCTTCTCTGTTCCTGTGCCCTCTCTGCTGTGGGATTGATCTTCTTCAGTGTGGCCCATTCCTTCACAGCCGTGCTCATTTCATACACTATCTGGGCCATAGGAGTAACCTTTGAATCCGGTGCAGCCTCTGCCTTCCTCTATGATTCCCTGAAAGAACTGGGGAGAGAGGAGGAATATACCAAGATCATGGGGGGTGCCCTGTCTGTATCCTTTATTTCTGCCAGCATCGGGTCTGTAGCTGCAGGAATACTGGGAGAAATTGGACTCCATGTACCCATTCTGGCCACCGGTCTCATATCTGCAGTCATGTTTTTTTTGACCCTCACCTTTCATGAACCCACAGTCGCCCGCACCACCGAATCGTACCTTCTCCATGTCAAATCCAGCATTCATTATGCCTCCCATCATCCCCAGGTGAAAGCAGTCATCTGTTATTATGCACTGGCTTTTTCTGTGCTGTGGATGCTGCAGGTTTTCTACCAGCCCTATCTCCAGAATGTAGGATTTGCAGTGAGTCTCATCGGAATCATCTATTTTTTCAGGAAACTCATATCAGCTGCCGCATCTGCGGTAGCGGCCCAGGTGCAGGAGAGGGTGGGAGAATGGAACTGGCTGAATATGTTTCCCTTCCTGCTGGCAGGAAGCATCATAGCCATGGGATTCACCACCACCAGGGTTGGAGTGTCCCTGATTTTCATACACAGCTTTCTCAGTGCAGTGTCCACCCCTATTATCAGTGGATACATTAACAAGAGGCTACCTTCGGAAAAGCGAGCCACCATTTTATCCCTCATGAACCTGTGTAACAGTCTGGTGATGATACCCACAGAACCCCTATTGGGGTGGTGTGCAGACCACTATGGATTATCCTCCACCTTTCACATCACTGGTCTCGCTTTTTTACCACTCATTATCACAGTGCTGTGGTTCTGGAGGCAGCATACGCAATGACCTCATCATACAGGTGAGGGAGCCGTTCATGCAGAGAAGGTAAAGCTCTATCTGTTTCTAATGTTTCGGTCCACTCTTCTTTACACACACACCAGGGAATGTCTCTGAAGGTATTGAGATTGAAATCTGTTAAGACCTCTGAAACCATTCCATCACAGGTGCCGCAGTTATGGGGGTGTTCAAAAAATGCAGGGCAATTTTCCACCTGGACATAATCTGCCAGGGAATCGGGAGTTCCCTCTGTGTATATCCCTCCCAGCTGTATCTTTTTTTTGTGCCGGGGTGCAATCTGCTCAATTACCTCTACCACCGACCATAACCAGGGGGGCCTGTAATAGCCCATCTCGCTGAGCAGTTCCATGATGGTCAACCGGGTGGTATTGGCACACATGATAATGATATTCAAGACCATATCGGCACAATCCTGTATCGTACTCACACAATCCTGGATTGCCTCATATTCTGTGAGAAAGGGTGGTTTGAGCAAAACGAAGGCACAGGGGTACATGTCATATTCATGGAGGAGTTCACACTTTTTCCGGAATGCTTCAAAGGTAAATCCCTTATTGATGCAGTATTTCCTCACATAATCATTAGATGTTTCCAGGCCCATATACACGCAGATTTTTTTCTCTGGTAATACTTCAGAGAGACGTTCCAGAATGGTTCTCTTCACAAACTCGGGACGGGATTCGAATACCACATACTCCAGTGCATCCAGGTCTGAAAGGATCTCCCACAGGAGGGTTTGATTGGAAAATGAGACTTCGTTTTCATCAAAGGATGAAAAGGGAAATAGATACAGCACCTGGCACTCTTCTAGTGCTTCCAGGCCTCTCAGGTATTCGATTTGATGGTTCACATTACCCTGGGTAAACCCGATTTTTTCATACCCAATGCTGTAGGGACACATGAAACATCCTCCGGTGCGTGTATTCCAGGTGCATCCATCTCCACCATAGAAGACAAGGGCACCCTTTCTCACCTTCCCATCGAAAAATGTCAGGGTGGGATCGATACCTGGATAATCACAGGGCTCACAATCTGGAGTATCTTCATCTTTGAGGGCTTTCTGTATCCTCATGAGTTCTCGTAATTTGGATTCCACACATGTCACCTCCTTAGAGAGGTCATAATCAATCTTAATAAATGTTATGTTATTAAGTCTACAAAATCCATAATTAATTAGATAAAAGATGATTTACATACAAACCTTTTTATTCTATCACATTTAAAAATTTTCTGGTGAACCGTGTGGATATTGAAGGACTCGACCTGTTACTCACCTACCAGTGTGTATCCCGGTGTGCACATTGCCTGTACCATGCCCATCCACAGGCACGGGGAGTGATGACAGTGGCAGATGCACAGACCTATCTGGAACAGGCGGGAGACATCCAGTGGGTTTCCATTCATGGAGGCGAACCCTTTCTCTATTTTGATCAATTGCTAGATATAATTACCGCAGCTAAAGCACTGGAGATAGGAGAAATCTGGGTCATGACCAACTGTTACTGGGCCCATTCTCATGCTTCTGCCTGCTCGCAAGTGCAGAAAATTAAAGATGCAGGAGCCACCCACATCTGGATCAGTGCCGATGCATTCCACCAGGATTTCATCCCACTGGAAAGGGTAAAAACTGCACTCAAGGCTGCCCGGACCTCCTCATTTGAAAATATCATAGTCAACAGCCTGTACCTCGGATCTGAACAGGAAAAAAACGAATATAATAGAAAGACACACCACATACTCTCAGAACTGGGAACGCTGGATGATGTCATCACCCGATGGGAATCCTTCAGTATTGGAGTGGCTCTCAGTGTCGTGGGAAGAGCAGCCCAGAAACTGGCTCCCCTGCTCCCTCAACAGGAACTCCCTTCAGGACCCTGTATCCTCCCTCCCTATCTGGGTTCAGACATCGATGCTCCCCAGGCATTCGAAATCGATCCCTATGGATGGGTTTTGCTCTGTCCCGGTCTCAGTGTGGGAAATGCACAGACTACCTCCCTCTCCCACATTCTCAACACCTATGATCCAGCATCGATTCCAGTGCTCGATATACTGAGAAAAGAAGGTCCTGTAGGATTGCTCAAAGAAGCACAGGCACAGGGGTTTACCCCTGGAACCTATGTCAATGAATGCCACCTGTGTTACGAGGTACGGAAGTATTTGAGAAAGGACTATCCCAATCTGGTTCCAGAGGTATGTTATGGAGAATGAATACAGGCCTCGATATTATTGAGCATGCACGAACAGCATTTCCTGATAATGCTCAGGCAGGTGGCCTGGGTCTCCCGTGAAGCCCCCTCCTCTGACAGAGCCACCACATCATCCAGCAGGCAGCTCAGACAGAGTATCATGGCTTCTTTATGATCCTTGATGTGGTCAGAGGCTGGAAGGTAAACTGACCAATCATCGAAGGATTCTCTCAAACAGGCAGCACATTTCTGCTGCCTCTTCTCATACCATGACAGTATTTCAGATGGTGCATTCCTGTTTTTCAACTGGTCACGGGTTAATTGCATGCATTCTTCACAGATAATTCCATGTGCGAAGGCTTCTTCCACCCCATCACCTCATGATGAGGTCTCCACAGGTGGAAGCGCTTCATCGATTGAATCCAGCATACAGTTGATACATTTTTTGGTCATTCCCAGCCAGAAATGCTGTGTTTCTGGAGGAACTTCTTCATCATAGAGATTTTCCAGTTCCTGAAACATACAGGGAAAGCATCTGGCCATGGAAATTTTCTGGCACTTGAAGGAATCAGTGGGTAGTGTGGTGGGATCTGTTTCCTTCTCATATTGTTCCATACATTCTTTACATTTTTTTATCCATCCTTTGAAAAAATCAATAGTATATTGTTCCATATTATCTCCTCCATTAACTTGATAAGATTCCCTCAATATTATCCAGCATACAGTTAGCACATTTTCGTGTCTGCTCGAGACAGATGAGTTGGGTTTCTTTGGGATAATCTTTCTCAAAAACTCGTTCACACTCATTGACAAGACAGGTAAAACAACGCAGGGTTGATTCCTTGTGAGGCTTGAAATTTTCAGATTTAAGATGGTAATCATACTGTCCGATCCAGGGAATCATACATTTTTTGCATTTTTCTATCTGTCCTTCAAACCAGGATATAGTCGTTTCAGATACGCCTCTAAAGCGCAGTTTATTATATTGAGTCATCAGGCAGGGGAAACAAGGACACTCTCTCAGGAGTGCCTTTTCCCCATCCTCTATATTTTCTTTCACCATTGGTACCATCTCCCCATCGAGATCTCAATTAACGGTTCTGTACTGTACAAAATCTTACATTGTTTCGAGAATTTCTTCCATGCAGCTCACACATACTGGAGAACAATCCAACAGGCCCATTTTTCTGAGCTCCTCCTTCATGCATTCAGAGCAGGTGATCTTACATTGGAATGCATCCTCTAACCGTGGGACATCCTCTCTCAGGCCGACAAATTCCATCTTTTCACCTCCTGCTTACTCATGCTGTTACCTTGCAGTACTACTATATAAATCTTTTGTTTATAACTAAAGAGTTAATACCTAATATTGAAAAAAAATTCTTTTCTTTAGATAATATCCTAAAAATTTCAAGAAAAAAAGAAAAAACTGGCATAGATTCTATGCCAGGTATTGGGTGTACGCATATGGTCCCAGGCAGTAATCCATGAATTACATTGTTTCAAGAATATCTTCCATACACCGGGTACACACTGCATCGCAGGCATAGAAGGGATCGATTTTCCGGAGTTCTCTTTCCATACACTCGGTACAGGTCGTCTTGCACACGAATGCATCTTCCAACCGTTGGACATCTTCTCTCAGACCTACAAATTCCATTTATTCACCTCTCAAAAGTTTGTACTTTCCATGAGCATTAAAATTATATAAATCTTTTGTTTATAGTTAATATACTAATACTTATTACAATTATATGTTACTGTCCAGCATGGCCTGTGATAGCCTCCTGCACAAAGGAAGGTATGTCTGCTGGAGAAAGGGCAGGATATGATCCAAAGAGCGCACGGGCCTTTTCCACATCATGATAGGCATCCTGTAATCCAGATTCCAGCACCAGGCACCCCACTTCATCTAATTGTGCTGGATTGGATGCACTCATGATCAGCTGGTACTGCTGTAACGATTCTACCACATCTATGACTTGGAATAATGAACGATATATAATATTTATATCATGGATAGAAGAAAGCAGCAGTGCATCATTTTTTCCATGATAATAGGTTCTATTGGGTTCGGGGATCAATCCCATCAAGTTTTTGGCTGCATATATGCCTGTATCATAGATTTTCGTGAAATTGATGAGAATATGGCCTCTGAGATCCCATAGAGAGATGGGTATCATGTGAACCATGTTCTGATTCTCCACAAGATCGCATCTTTCACCCAATTCTTCCCGGATATTGTCAGGAGGAGTGACCCTATCCTTCCACACTTCCTCCGTACAATTGATGTATGAAATCTGGTGGTTGGAAAAATAACGGGAAAAGCCGAAGGTCTGTAAAAACCATTCATCCTGATCTTTGAGCCATTTCCACATATCTTTACCGTTTTCAGGAGTTACTTTCTCCTCCCAGTAGAGATCATGTGTCTCGAGGAAATACTCTCTATATTCCTGGTTTCTCCAGGCAGAATAGCTTTCAACAACAGAAACGGTATGAGAATCGAGACAGTCCAGCACATGTAAGAGTGCCTGGAAATGAGGTTCACTGACAGGAAGAGCATTTGCCCAGTTGGGTTTTACCAGTATGGGTTCTTCATATTCATATCCTCTCAGTACTTCCTGCATAAATGCATCCAGGTCGGCTGCTGTCTTTACCTGACCATATCTGATTGAACGATCTTTCATAGTGCTCACAAAGATTGCATTATCTCATTCCTTTTTCCTTGATCACTATATAAATATATCTTTCAGTATACATATGAGAATAAACAACAGGTGAAAAGGATATTTTGTTCTAATTATATTAAATGTATGTCTTTTCATCTTTAAAATAATAAATTTTATGATAAAAATAAAATAAAATATTATATATTAAAGGTATGATCTCATGATAAAAAAAATTTTACATCTTTTAGAAACATTATTATACTCTATCGATAAAAAGAAATACATGAATGCTGCATCACAAGATCCGATTCCTTCCATCAAGTCTGAACGAGATGTTGCTGAAATTTTTTTCAATAATAGAATCTCTGCTCCCTTCAGGATCATCTGCGAAGTAACCTATCGATGCAATGCTCACTGCATTCACTGTTATGCACCTCCTCCCCATCCTGCTATTACAGAATTAACACCTGAACAATGGGAAACAGCTATACAGGACATAGCAGAAAGTGGGGTGTTCAGGATTGTATTTACTGGAGGAGAACCCCTCTTACGAGAAGATCTTTATAGCATGATTGAGCTCTCTCATGAGCTGGGTATGTTGACCTTCCTGGAGACAAATGGGTCTCTGGTGGATGAAGAACGCGCTGAAAAGCTGGTAGATGCTGGATTGCAGTACATCAATATCAGTATAAATAGATGGCGTGCCCCTCTCTATGATGCATTCTCGGGTCACAAAGGGCTTTTTAACAAAGTGGTAAAAGCATTTACCATATTAAAGGATTTACCTGTAGAAACTGCTGTCTTTACCACCATTAATAAAATGAATATCCAGGAAATCCCCAAAATCATCGACCTTGCAGCACACCTGGATGCGGGGAGAATAGCCTTTGTCCACATTTCTCCTGCAGGGAGAGCCTTAACTTCAGAAAGACTCTATCCCAGTGCCCAGGAATATGTGTCTGTACTCAAAGAAATCGAAAAAAAAGAGAGAGAATACCCTGATCTGGTTATTAAATATCCCAACCTCCCTGCATACTATTTTGAAAAGAGTATTGGACTGGAAGCCTATCACCGTATACAGAGAGAGGAGGGATACATCGAACAGTGCACTGCCGGTATTACCAGCTTTGTCATAGACCCAGCAGGCAATATAAAACCCTGCACTGTCACATCAGACCACATACTGGGATCGATAATCAGCGATTCTCTCACATCGGTCTGGCGTACATCCTCCCTTCTTGAAAAATTACGGGATTATAAAAAGGAAACAGAATCCCCCTGTGACCAGTGCCATCTGGTATCTCAATGCGTGGCAGGACACCGCTGTCTGGACCATCAACTGGAGTGTCTCATGTGTGAGAAGGGATCGATAGCTGCTCCTCTCTGTAAACAATGCTTTGAATTCATGCAGGCTTCACCCTGACACTTTTATTCAGAGAGAGTGAGTATTGTAACCATCCATTTCTTTCAGAATTGAGATGAAATAACAGAAATATATTTCTTTTTATTCTATAATCTTATTTTCAGTTGTACCAAAAAACAAAAGATTTATATAGATACTCATCAAAGAAACAGTATGCAATCAGATATGCTCTTACTGAAAAATGGCTCAGTAGACACATTAACATTCCGAGTCATAATTCAAGAAGTAGTCTGCCACTGAATAACCTGGAGTGGCTGAAATGGCCAACAGAGGTATAAGAAGGGAGTATTTTCAAGCTCCTGATATTACACTCAGGGTTACTGATAGATGTAATCTTTCCTGTACCCACTGTTTTGCCGATTCCTCAACCTACAGCTATGAGGATGAGCTCACCACCGAGGAGATATATGCTATCATAGATTGGGCAGCAGATAATGGAACATTTAGACTGGGAATTACCGGTGGGGAACCAACCCTGCGAAAAGATCTCTGTACAATCATAGCCTATGCTAAATCAAAAAATCTATGGACCATGCTCACCACCAATGGGTATGCAGTCAGTGAAGCATTGTGTAAAGAACTGTCCAATGTTCAAATCGATCAAGTTGATGTCAGCCTGGATCATGCAGCTCCTGCCCTCCACGATTCATTCCGGGGGCAGCCCGGTGTATACCAGCATGCCCTCACAACGATTGACCTGTTGCAACGGTATGATGTTCCTACAGCCATTACCTCTGTAATTTCCAGCTGGAATTTCGATACTTTTCTTCACTTATATGCTCTTGCACAAAAATTACAGGTATCCATGTTCAAGGCAGATGCATTCATTGCTATTGGACGGGGAGATAGAGAGCTTGCCCTCACTCCCCACCAGTTCAAATGGCTCTATGAATGGTTTTCCACGCCTCACGATTCACAGGTTTTCCTGGGAAATTTTTCTGATAAATTTGATTTTCTCTATGATGAACAGTCTTATTCTTCAGACATTCTCCAGGCCATACTGGGATATAAAGGACAGCCTATCTGCGAGGCAGGTATTACCCGATGCACCATTACCGCAGAGGGGACGGTTCTGCCTTGCAGTTATTTCTGTACCCGGGAATTTTATGCAGGATCTATTCGCTCTACGTCCCTGGATGATATCTGGCATACCTCTGATGTATTGAATCGTATGCGGGAAGAGACTGCCTTCCAGGAAGCCTGCGAGAGTTGCCAGTACAATGCCCTCTGCAGGGGAGGATGCAGGGCCCGGGCATATTATATGGGATCTCATCCCTCGGGACCGGATCCCTACTGCTGGATTGCATATGGCTCAAAAGGTGAGGATCATGTATAGAAAAGCCCAGGAAGTGAAAGAACGAGTTGAATCTGAAAAACTGTTACTGTACAACATCAATACCCGGGAATTAATTGTCCTGGAGGATATGGGAATCGGTGTGTGGAACCTGCTCTCAGAGAAGTCACCAGAGGAAATCCAGGAGATTCTCACAGACTATCATCCCCAGGATAAGGAAAAAATTCAACGCTATTTGAAAAAATTCATTGATGACCTGGTAAAAAGAAAATTTCTGGTAAAAGAGGAGTAACCCATACATTTTCCACCATATACCGGAATTTCTGTAGATAATACCCCTTCTATTCTCGACCTTCTTGTACTGCAATACCTTTATAAGTTTCTACAGCAGAGAAAATTGCGGTGAAAACATGGAGCGCAAATCAAAAACACTGGCATTTTCCTGCGGACATGTGTCAGAGGATGCAGACCCCTGGTCATATGTATCGAATTCGGGGATACTGGATGCAGAAACTCGATTGCTCATTCTGGAGCACATCTATAAGGAACCCAAAACAGTGACCCAGCTTGCCCATGAATTCAGCCTTTCTCAGCCTGCCGTGCACCGGCATGTCATGGATATGCTCCATGTAGGGATCATCCGAGAAGCCAATCTATCCGATGGGGAAAAACGATTCCGTGTTGAAAAATATTATGAACCTAATTTTCCGGTTATTTTCGAGTCAGATTATGAAGTGTTTAAGAAGGAACTGGAAGACATCTCTCAACGCATTGTGGAAATTTTCACCCAGGAAAAGGAAAAGTTGAAGGAAAAATTTGAGGAGTCACACCTGCAGCATTCTGGATGGACCTTTGAAGACATCACTTTCTACCTTTTTGACAAATCAGAGAAAATGGCCCGCGACCAGCTTCAGGAAAGGGGATTTTTCCCGGAAAAGGAATGGATTTTCTTTGCAGAAGAGTCATCTGCGGAATAGTGTAAAAGCTCTCTACAACCCCGAATCTATGAAATTTTTCCCGATTTGATCGAAAAAGAAATATTTTTTTATCTTCACTTCTATTTTGATCTATTCTGAAACTATTTTGACCGAAATATTTATATAGATAGATTATTTTTTCTTAATGGATTAGAAATGAAGGCTGGAAGGTTCTATGAGAAAGGAAATCCCTTAGTCTGTGAAGATATCGAAGTTCCTCAGTTGTATCCATCTGAAGTGCTCATTCGGGTAGCAGGCTGTGGAATCTGTTCTACTGAAATTGCACATCTCGACTATGGTGTCCCTACTATAAAGAAGCCACCGGTGATTTTGGGCCACGAAATTTCAGGTACAGTGGTTGAACGAGGTCGCAATGTCACAGAAGTCGACAAAGGTGACAGAGTGCTCCTGCCCATCTATTTTACCTGTGGAAAATGCCCATCATGCAGGACAGGAAAGGAAAATCTCTGTTTTGATATGAAGATTCTGGGAAATCATATTGATGGGGGATTTGCAGAATTTGTCAAAGCACCCTCAAAGGATGTGATGCTTCTCCCCTCAGATATTCCCCTGGAAGATGCCTGTATCATCACCGACTGTATGACCACCCCCTACCATGCCCTGGTGCGCAGGGCCCGACTCTCTCCTGGAGAATCGGTCGCTGTCATAGGATGTGGTAACCTGGGAATCAATGCAGTCCAGCTGGCTGCTGCCATGGGTGCATCTGTGATTGGAGTGGATATACATGAAAAACGGAGGGAGCTGGCCCAGGAACTGGGTGCCGTCGATACCCTGGATGGCAGCACAGATATTGTGTCAGATGAAGTGAAACGCCTGACCATGGGTGGAGCAGATGTGGTGGTGGACTGCGCGGGAACATCGCAAAGCCTGCAGACTGCCTATGAATGTATGCGTCCGGGAGGACGTCTGATTCTGGTGGGTACACCACAGGATCCTGTATCGCTCAATTTCAGTTCCATGATGTATTTCGAAACGACAATCAGCGGTGTACTGGGCTGTCGACCGGTGGATTATCCCCGGGTCATAGGTCTTGTCCGTCAGGGTGTGCTCAAGCTTGACCCTGTTATCGATCAGAAAATGAGCCTGGAATCCATCAATGAAGCCATAGACAGAGTGAGAACATCACATGAAGGGAAAATCATAATCACTCCCTAGGAGACATTTCATGAGACAGATAGCCTATTATGGAAAGGGAGGTATTGGAAAATCAACTATTGCTGCCAATATCTCTGCAGCCCTGGCAGACGATGGACTGAGAGTCATGCATATAGGGTGTGATCCCAAACATGATTCCACCCGAACCCTGGTGGATGGAAGATGGCTGCCCACCGTGCTGGATACCTACCGGAGTAAAGGGAATCAGATCGAACTGGAGGATGTACTCTTCACAGGATACAAGGGAGTCATCTGTATAGAAACAGGTGGTCCCGAGCCGGGTATCGGATGTGCGGGACGGGGTATTATCAGAGCCATAGAGCTCATGGAAACACTTCACGCCTTCGAACAATATCGGCCCGATGTCGTTGTGTATGATGTGCTGGGAGATGTGGTTTGTGGTGGCTTTGCCATGCCCCTGCGCAGCGGATATGCACAGGAAACTTATGTTGTGACATCTGGAGAGCTGATGGCCCTCTATGCTGCCAATAATATCTGTAAGGGGATCAAGCGATTTGCAGTAAGGAGTAATATACGGCTGGGTGGATTTATCTGCAACGCTCGAAATGTGGAAAACGAGGAAAAAAATGTAGAAACATTTGCTCACAATCTTTCTAGCCATCTGGTGGCGTACATTCCCCGTAACGAACTGTTCAGAGAATGTGAATTCAACGGGAAAACAGTGATTGAAGCTGCTCCTGATTCTCCACTCGCTCAGACCCTGCGACAATTGAAAGATACCATTATTGAAAATACCCAGCTCACCATACCCACTCCCCTCACCCTTGAATCCCTGGAGACCATGGCCATAGAATGGTATCAGAAATCTTCAGTAAAAAGAAGGAGGTGAATCTAATGGGATTAACAAGTAAGAGAGTACAGAAAGTGTATGGAGGAGGATCTCCTGAGTATGATTCTACCATGCAGCGTGATTGGGAGCCCTCTACTGACCGGAAGGAAATCATTTCCTGGTTGGATTTGAAGCCGGGAGACAGGGTCTGCGAATTCTGTGTAGGGACCGGTCTCAATCTGCCCCATTACCCCGATGGCGTGGAAATCGTGGGAATCGACTTTACAAAGGGAATGCTGGATAAGGCACAAGAAAAAGTCAAAGCCCTGAAAAATAAGATTGAATTGCATGAAATGGATGCCTCACAGACGACATTTGAAGATGAATCTTTCGATGCAGTCCTGGAAACCTATTCACTCTGTGTTGCACCAGACCCCCGTAAGGTCATTGCAGAAATGAAGCGAGTATGCAAAAAGAACGGAAAGGTTGTGGTTTTTGACTGTGTGCAGAGTGAATCACTGTGGTCACGAATTAAGCAGTATTTTATCAAGCCCTATGGAGAGCGGTTCGGAATACCCCGGGGAGTGATCATCTGGGATCCCACACGAGACCTGGTCAGGATGCTTGAAAACGCTGGATTGAAGGTGACCAAAGTCAAAAAAATCGATATTACGCATCCCTTATATGCCCGAAAGCAGATTCAGTGCGTAAAAGTGTAATCAGATGAAAGAGAAAGATTGTACCCGTCAGGAACCATTCCGGGGAACTGTTACAGAATTTTCTGCATGGAGGAAAAGCACAGAGGAACTGCACAGGGTGCCGGTGTATCACCCGGTTCGTGTCTGTGCCCTGTTCGGTGCACTGCGAGTCATGGGAGGTATCACAGATGGTATTGCCCTCACTCACGGTCCTGCAGGATGTGCTTTCTTCCAAAAATTTCAGATATCCAGTTGCTTTGGACACGACCTTCGAACACCCTGTACTGCCATGTCAGACAGTGATGCAGTGTATGGAGGCGAAGACACGCTCAAAGAATCGCTTCTGGAAGCAGACCGCAGGTATAATCCAAAGCTTATTGCAGTGCTCAACACCTGTACCCCTCAGATCATCGGCGATGATGTGGATGCGGTGATCGATTCTGTGGCCCCTCACATGGGATGCAAATATGTATTCAGTGTCCCTGCAGATGGGCTGCAATACTACACCCAATCCTACGGATATAATGAAGCACTGGTAGCGCTGATAGAACAGGTGTTCCAGCATCCCAAGGAAAAAACAGAGAAATCAGTCAATCTTTTCGGGGAGATTATCCCTGGTATGTCGGCCCTGGGGATGGATAAATATATCTTGAGAGATCTTCTCAAGCGAATCGGTGTCAGGGTCCAGGCTATTGTCACTGCAGGGAGTTCTGTTGCCCAGCTGGAACAGGCTCCCCGGGCCCAGGCCAATGTTCCCCGCTGTGGGCTCATGCGCTCCTATGCTTCTGCTCGTATGGAATCCCGCTTTGGAATACCCACCCTGGACACCATCATGCCCTATGGTATCAAGAATACTTCCCGATGGTTGCTCAAAATTGCTGAATTTTTTGATCTCACAGATCGTGCTGAAGATGTTATTGAAAAAGAAAGAAAGAAACTGGCTCCTCTCTTAACTAAAGCAACCCAGTTGCTGGAGGGAAAAACAGTGGCTGTCAATGGTGGCCCGGGAAGAGCCCCTGCCTTTTTACGAATGGCAGATGAACTGGGGTGCACCGTTGTATTATTCAACATGTTCTTTGGAAATGATGAGGTTTTTGAACAGGTAGAACGTATCATCTCGGAAATAGACAGTTCTCCTCTCATCATGGTGGATGCTTCCATGGACGAGGTACGTACCACAGCAGAAGATATGGGAGTAGATATCTGGTTCGGTGATGCCCTGGACTTTCCCAACACCTACACCCGCATGGCTCTCCCCAGCTTTGAAACCTTGATCTACCAGAAGAGTTTTGAAGGATTTGAAGGGTGCAAAAATCTCCTCAAGCACATCATTCACCGTACTGTCATGCCCACCACCCCTGTGCACCCCTGCAACGTACAGAGGTGTATCCAGTGATCGTGTACCCATCAGAATCATCGGTCACTGAACCCTGTGTCCCCGGCATGCTCAACGGGGCTCTGCGGGCAGTGAAATGCATTCCTGGAGCACTTCCACTGCTCCATGCATCTCAGGGGTGCCAGGAAAGTCTGTATTTCGATGGATGTTTCTCACCGGTAAAACCCCGGTTCTGTCTCCAGAAAATGACAGATGAACCCTTCATCCCCTCCACCATCATCAACGAACAGGATGTGATCTTCGGGACCGAGGA
>AZIF01001849.1_pt1 | contig 14744 bp, 14 predicted proteins | sample 359031 | NCBI WGS metagenome assembly AZIF01 (sample SAMN02429710, study PRJNA222658) | marine sediment metagenome | biome: Sediment sample; isolation source: sample MGS-PRI from oil contaminated site at the harbour of Priolo Gargallo... | place: Italy: Priolo | collected 2011-03-08 | depth 6 m m
AAGGGAGTATAATAACCTTTATAAACACATCATAGCTACTCCCTCTGAGGTGTTTTGATGCCAGTAATTGGAATCAGAATGGATAAAATCGAAGCAGAAAGGAAAGAAAATGTCACTATTGAAAGCCAAATGAGAATTTCGCCAGTTCCACGGATTTTACAGGTTCAGGAAACTCAGATACCTGGTCCCACTGGCAAGGTAACAATAGTTGAAGTCCAATTTGAATATACCACCAGCTATGATCCTCCTGTGGGAGAAATCAAGGTGAATGGTGTAGTCATGTTTCAGGATACTGAAAAAAATAGACAGAAACTCATAAAAGAGTGGAAAGATAAGAGACAACTCGCTCCTGACATTGGAAGAGATATTATATACCGAATGACCAATCATTCATTCCTGGTCATGATGAATCTGGCCAGAGAACTCAACTTACCGAGTCCCATGCCGCTGAAAATCCAGACACAGGGAGAACAACAGGGAGGAACAACTATCTCATGAAGGCCACCATAACATATGGAGAACAATCTCTCAGTGTGGAAGCAGAGAGCTTCCACATAGCTCCACCGAATCAGATTGAGAATCAGGATGGAATGGCAGTCCTTTCTCATTCTGTAGATAACCCAGTAAATTCTGATCCCCTTTCTTCTTTTGTGGAAGATGAATTCCTCGTTGTGGTGAATGATGCACAGAGACCAACCCTCAGTTCGGCAGCATTGAAAGTGGTGCTGGACAGAACTCCTCACGACAATTTCTCCATTGCAGTGGCTACTGGTTCTCATGCACCCCCCAATGAGAAAGAACTTACCTATATTTTTGGGGAAAATTATCCAAGGCTGAAAGAAAAAGTTCATATCCACAAAGCCCTGGAAACACCCCATGATTATTATGGAACCACATCCAGAAAAACTGAAGTGTTTTTTGACACCATCATACAAAAATTTTCAAAGATTGTGGTTATTGGATCGGTGGAACCCCATTATTTTGCAGGATATAGCGGGGGAAGAAAAGGATTCCTCCCCGGATTAGCAGCGTATAAGACAATTGAACAGAATCATAAATTTGCGTTAGAAAAAGAAGCCAATAATCTGGCATTAAAGGGTAATCCAGTTCATGAAGATATGGAAGAAGCAGTAAAATTCATTCCAAAGGATATTTTTGCTATAAATATGGTGTTAAATCAGTACCGGCAGGTATTTGCCTGCAGTTCAGGCAATATTTTTTCCAGTTTATACGAGGCAGTTCGCCAGGCAGAGAAGGTGTACTGCGTTCCTGCACCAAAACGGGATATTGTACTGGCTGTTGCTCCCTATCCCCTGGATGTGAATCTTTATCAGGCACAGAAAGCCATTGAAAATGGAAAAATTGCCCTCAATGACGGAGGCATTCTTATTTTAGTGGCCCAATGCAGGAATGGCATTGGACCCGATACCTTTTATCAATTATTGAAAAAAAGTAGCACCCCCCAGGATGCTCTGGATTCACTGAAAGAAGGGTATAAACTGGGATATCACAAGGCAGGTAAAATTGCTGAACTCACCAGGCGGGCACAGATCTGGGCGGTAACAGATTTAGAGCCAGATATACTCAGAGATGTATTCATGAAGCCGGTGGATTCTGTACAGCAGGCCATAGATGATGCTATAGAGGAAAAAGGAGGAGAAGTCCTGGTGCTACCCGAAGCCAGCATGACTGTCCCCCTGTGCGATCTATGATGCAGCCAGTGGGTGCAGCCTCGTTCCATTTCAGTTTCTTTTTTTCAATGTGATTCATATGGACAGGTTTACCTGAAGACAATCGAAATTTTTATATACTGGATGGTCTATCCATCCATTATGAATCAGAAAAAAATTGGAATAGGCCTTGTCTGTGTGGTGGTGCTCGTTTTCATAGCCTATGGGATTACCACCATGCAGCAGGGCGAAGGTGAAGTGACAGCAACACTTGTCATACAAAATGGCGGTACTCACACCTATGAAGCCACCCTTCCAGCAGGTTCCACAGTGGTGGACCTCATGGAGGCCTGTGGTGTTTCCTTTACAGATGAAGGAGGATTCTTCACCTCCATACAGGGTATCGCCCAGGATGAGGCAACCCAGACCTACTGGATATTATATGTCAATGGGGAAATGGCAGCGGTAGGGGCCCGGGCCTATGTTCTCCAGGATGGGGACGAAGTCACATGGAACCTGGAAAGTTTCTCGTAACGTGTGCTGTTTTCATTGCACTGGCCGTGGTCATAAAAATAATTCTGGCTTCTGTACCCAATATTGAATTGCTTACCCTCTGGGTTGCCCTGGTGACCATCGTCTATGGATTGAGAATGGGAGTGCTGGTGGCATTTGTTGGTAACATGGCAGCAGATTTGTATGTTGGATTCGGGCCCTGGAGTATCTTTACCTCTGCAGGGTTTGTACTGGTAGCAGTGTTCTTCTGGTTGATCAGGAATCATCTCACCTCATCGCTGCGCTATGCAGGCAGCGCCATAGTCTGTACGGTAGTCTTTGATGTGTTTACCATTATCACCAGCATGTGTTTACTGTTTGGATATTCTGTAAAAATGGCATTGATTCAGCAATATGGATTATTCATCCCTCCTGCCTATTATCCCTTTGGATGGATACATCTGGGGAGCAACGCTGTGATTTTCTATTTCCTGGCAGAACCCATTATCAAAAAATTAACCCAGATAACGCAATAATTGTAGATGTCTCCACAGAATACAACATATCTAAAATACAATAAAAAAAAGAAAAATTAAAAGAGGAAAATATCTACAATTTCTGCAGTATCTTCCCCTGTATTTTTTACGATAATGACTAAAGGATGAAGAGTTTGCTCTTCTCCTGAAGCCATCCAGATGAGCACCTTATCGAGTTCCTGGAGCAATTTTCTGCCCTTTAGATCGCTGCCATTGAGAATAGTTCTCAGACAGATAGCAGCAGCTAAGGTACCTTCCCGACCGTTCCCTGCGACGATGAGGGAACCAATTTGTTTGTGTCCATTGGTTATTTTTCCAAATGTTTCTGCATTGAGTACTGATTGATCTGGTACAAAGGCAATAATTCCATATTCGTCTCCATAGTAGGAGTCGGGGACTACTGTGGCATTGTTGGTTATGGTCCACATATTTTTCTGATGATCTTTTATGAATTGGATGGGAAGTTCCATATTCATTTTTCGCGTGGTGATATTGCTGTCTGGTCCACCCACAGAAACGAGGAAGAACCCCTGATTCAGCGCCCTGCTGTTCTCCAGACCTACATTGGTCACTTTCAGTGATTGCAATGTCATCTGATTGACAGCTGCAAAATTGATCTTGAGATCTGGACGGACAAAGGGCAGTCGTGTGGTACTGTCGTTGAGCCATGACTGCATTCCCAGTCTGGAGAGTGCAGTAGCCACCAGATCCTGTTGATCAGCATCCCGACCAACAACAATCATGGCACCTGGATCAATCCTCATGTTGGGACGCAAGAGGAGTGGGAGTTCTGAGTTCATTCCATCAGACACTTCAGCATGTGCCAATGAAATCATCTGTAGTCCAAGGACACAGAGTACGAGCAACGCAAATAGTTTCAGTCTAACCACCTCCTAGAAATTGGTTCGTCTGGTATTTCTCCTATTGCTAATCGATAGTATATAAACATTTCGGTCAACAACAGTGATAAGTAATTGTTGGAACAGGATGCGGGGAGGTGCAGCATGTGTATAGTGAGCACATGTGAGAAATGAGAATGGTATGAGGATCAAAAAGGTTTTTATTGCATAAAGAAACAAAGAATCTATGTTCCCTCCTCTTTTTCTAGAAAGACTATCTCAATTGGGACTGGATAGTTCTCTATATACTATTAACCCTCGAAAATCACTTTATATTTTAAAAAATAAGCATGAAATTGTTGAAAAATATCAATTACAGGTTGTTCCCTGGTGCGAGAGGTGTTACTGGGGAAATAACTTGACAGAAATTGCACGTTCTCACTATAATGAGGTATTCTTGCAGGATCCCTGTTCTGTCGCGCCTGTTCTCGCCATGGGGGTAAAAAAAGGAGATACAGTAGTGGACCTGTGTGCTGCTCCCGGATCCAAGACACTGCATCTGGCGCGCCTGGCGGGGCAGGTGATCGCCTGTGATTCTCACAGGCAGCGGATAAAGCGAATATACCATAACCTGAACAGATTTGCCATTGAAGGGTGCAGGGTGATCCGGTGTGATGGCCGGAATCTGCTCCTGAGAGAGCCGGTGGACAGGGTGCTGGTGGATGCTCCCTGTTCAGGTGAAGGCATGGTAAAAAAGGTGCGCAAGGTTATGAAGATCTGGAGACTGAATCGCATTCAACGACTGGCCCGGCTCCAGAAGCAGTTGATTTTGCGTGGATTGAAGGTGTTGAAAGAGGGAGGTATACTGGTGTATTCCACCTGTACCTTTGCACCTGAGGAAAATGAAGGCGTGATTCAGTCTGTACTGGAACAGAGCCGTGTTTCTGTGGAAAAAATCTCTATCCATGGATTAACTTACACTTCAGGAGTGGGATCCTGGCAGGGAACCTCATTCCACACATCAATGGAAAATACGATTCGCATCTACCCTTTCCACAATACTACCAATGGATTTTTCATAGCAACATTGAGAAAAACCGGGGAGTGATAGGGTTCAGGGCATGAATGAATATGTTCATGTCTGATGTGAGCGAACATACCAGGCTGGCTGTGGAATGGATGGGATGTCCACCCCTCAGATATATATTATTCAGTGGGTAATGAAACATGAGAATGAAAGTGAAGATGAGGATGTGTGTAACCGTGAGGGCGAAGGTGAATCTATGGAGTGGAAGAAAGCTATAAATTCTTATTTTGAGGGAGAAAAAAGTCTGGAATCGATAATAGAAGACATTCTTTCTGTGGCTCTTGATGACATTGTAGGATACCTGCAGGAAATTGAGGAATCTCACAGTCAGTTTGAACCACTGATTCCTAAATTGTTGCATGAACTGGGCCGGGAATATCATGATACTCATCAGTATGAAACAGCAGAAATAGCCTTTATGCATGCACTGGATCGGTACAGGACTCTTGCCAGGAGAGAACCAGATACCTATCTGATAGGTGTCGTTGAATCTCTGAACAGGCTGGGTCTTCTCTATAATGATATGGGACGATTCACAGATGCAGAAAGATGCACAATAAAGGCAGTAGCAGAATGTCGGGATCTGGAAGAGAGAATTCCGGGCAAGTATACGGCCCACCTGGCCATGGCATTGAATAATCTGGGAATTTTTTACACCCTGACAGGAAAATGTGATTCAGCAGACCCGATTCTCACTGAGGTACTCAATCTCTACAGGACCCTGGAAGCCGAAAACCCCGGTGAATTTACAGCCCATGTGGCTATGGTCCAGAGCAATCTGGGAATGAGGTACGAAAAGACAGGAGACTTCCAAAAAGCAAAATCCTCCTATAACGAGGCATTGCACATATATAGAACCCTGGAGAGGACATATCCCCACCAGTATACATCAGATTTCTTACGTGTTTTACATAATGTATGTGATATGTACCGTAAGAAGAGAAAATTCGAGGAAGCCAACCTGTTCATGGATGAGATACTGGAAAAATATGAGATATTAGAAACGTACTATCCAGGAATGTACCGGGCAGATCATGTAGATGCTCTGCGTACGGCAGGGAGTATCTACCAGGAGATAGGCAGGTTCAATGAGGCCGAAGCTGCATTTTCCCGGGCCCTGGAGCAGTATACCCGGTTGGAAAATGATTTTCCTGATACCCACATGTCAGGATATGCTCACACTCTGGTATATCAGGGGCTTCTTTTTCAGGATACAGGAAGATTCAAAGAAGCAGAAAATGCATTTTCCCAGGCAGATAAAACATACAGGGTTCTGGCGAAGAAGAACCCAGATAATACCTCCTATGTTGCAGGGATCCAGAATAATCTGGGGCTTCTCTATTTAAAGATGGGGAAATTTCAAAAAGCAGAAAAAGCATTTTCTATAGCGCTGGAGATCTATCATGTACTGGAAAAAAAATGTCCAGAGGTGTATATGAAGGATGTGGCAATGACCATAATTAATCATGGAAATGTGTGTAAAGCCACAGGAAAATTCAATGAGGCAGAGGATGCATATTTCCGAGCACTGGAAATGTATAGAATCCTGGCAGAAAAAACACCGGAAGTGTATCTCTTTTCTGTTTTAAAAACACTCAATAATCTTGGAGAATTTTATAGAGAGATAAAAAAATATAAAAAAGCAGAAACCATGTTTACTGAAGCACTTTCCCTGAAATCTCATTGTGAAGGAGCAGATTCTGAATCTCATGTCCGTACTTTCACCAATCTTTCCAATAATCTGGGACTCCTCTATGAAGAAACAGGACAATTTCAGAAAGCAGAGCAGATGTTCCTCTCTGTCTTGCATACATTGACTGCCCTTGAAAAAGAATATCCACAGGTGTATACTCCTTCTGTGGTTCATACGTTTATCAACCTGGGAGCATTTTATTATTATATTAAACACTACTCCACAGCAGAACAGTGCTATCTGGAGGCCTTAGAGAGAGAAAAATCCCTGAGTGATGGTAATCCAGACATGTATGCCCTCGATCTAGCCAAGATTCTGATGAATCTGGGGAATTTCTACATGGATATAGGAAAATTTCATGAAGCAGAAGGTGCTTTTTCCGAATCGCTGGAAATGCAGAGAACTCGTGCAGAACTATATCCGGAGGTATATCTCCCTCATGTGGCATTAGCATTGGAAAATTTTGGTATTCTTTCCAGTAAGAGAGGAATGCATACCCAGGCACAATCCTATTTTTCTGAAGCATTTCACATATATAAAACCCTTTCAGAAAAGTATCCAGAAATCTATGCACCCTTTGTGGCAGATAGCCTAATGGATCTGGGGATTCTCTATAGTGATATTAACAGGCCATTAAAAGCAAAAAAAGCATATTATAAGGCTTTAAAAATAAAAAAAGAACTCGAAACAAAATATCCAGAAGTTTATTCCCCACAAGTGGCTCTCATTTATAATAACCTGGGAGCATTCTTCGGTGATAGGAAAAAAGTTTCCCGGGCACAGAAAGCGTATTCAGAAGCATTTTCACGATTTACGAAGGCATCTCGATGGCTGGATGCAGCACAGACTGCATATAATCTGTGGACCCTTACTGGAGAAAAGAACATGCTGGAATATTCCAGGAAGATACTGGAATTGGCGATTCTCCTCACCCAGGAGGAAAAATATAGGTATGCTCTGAAAAAAAGGAATGAATCTCTGTATCTCCATATGCTGGAAGATGGAGAGCGTCTGTTACCCTTTCTCGAAACCCTGCGTGATGCTGAATATCTCTCCAGTGCGTCTGAAATTCCCAGGGAAGATCTCCAGAGAGCAACACATGATACAGACTTTCAGAAATCTCTGGTGGAGAGCATAATGGAAAAAGAGGATTCTGTACCCGAATGTGTACTGCCCGATATCCCTGGAGATATACTCTTTATCTATGTGCAAACCCTCCAGGAGCATATTCTCTTGTATGTGTTGGAACAGGGAAATGCACATACCTATACCTGTTCAAAAAAATTTCTGGAACTGGGTGAAGCGTTGAAGTACTCACTGGCCTACCAGGAAATGGCGGTGAAACATCGACACACATTCCAGTTTATACAGACATTCGATGAACTGGCCAGGCGCTGGTGGGATGTACTGCCCCCAGACCTCCAGGCATTACTCCAGGAGAAGGATCGGATTGTCTTCTCTCCAGATCCATATTGTGCTCCTCTCCCTCTGGAAGCGCTCCACACCTCTGATGGAACTCTATGCCTGGAAAAAACAGTGGTGCGGGCTACCAGTGTTCATCAATTCCTCTCCCTCTTTACCCGGAGATGTTCATTTGATTCCAGTCTGATTATAGGAAATCCCTGGCCCGACCTTCATGAAGAGAAATTAGTCTATGTCCCACCCTCAGATTCTGATAAGATTGTGCTCTCGTTCCTGGAAAATGCAGAAAGAGAAGCCCACGCATTAACCCATGTGCTTCCCAATCCCACCCCACTTTTGACCCAGGATGCCACTGGTGAACGCTTTTTAGCAGAAATTCAAAAGAATTCTCTCATTCATTTTGCAGGGCATGGAAATCAGGGACGTATCCTCTTTTTATCAGGACCCTTTCGTGGATTTGCACCACCCTTCGAACCAGAGGAATTCTCAGCATTGAGGAAGGCTGAACGCACTGATGGTACTGCGCCTGTGAGCATGATGGAGGAATGGCATCCAGTAACAGATGTAGACCTGATCGATGTTCCTGTGAAAGAGGGGGCTGTGATTTTTTTAAATGCCTGTGAGACCGGACAGCTTGAATATGCAGGCGGTGGATATTTTCAGGGATTAGCAGCAGTATTTTTAAAGAATGGGGCACATTCGGTAGTGTCTTCCTCTATCCCTCTCTTCGATACCCATTCAAAAGAATTTGCTCTCCACTTTTATGAAAAATTGTTGCGCACTCATTCTCCAGTACAGGCATTACAACAGGCCCGAAATATTATGAAGGAGACATATACAGCCCATATATTCTGGATACCCTATGTCCAGTATGGACCGCCTCTCTAGCAGAGAACACATTCCTGAAGATGAGGGAAACCCTATTATATCCTGGCAAAAAGGAGAGCTGATGATCACTGTATTGAGAATCGGTCACAGACCCCAGAGAGATAAGCGCATCACCACCCATGTGTGCCTGGTGGCCCGGGCCTTCGGAGCAGATTCGGTGGTGGTGGATACACCCGATACCCAGTTGAGAGAGACTGTAGATGATGTGGTAAAAAACTGGGGTGGTACATTTTCATTGACCTTTCAATCATGGAGAACCACATTGAAATCATGGAAAGGCACAATTGTCCATCTCACCATGTATGGAATGCCTGTTGACGAGAAAATAGAGGAAATCCGTGAAAAAGATCCCCTCCTGGTAGTGGTGGGAGCAGAAAAGGTTCCCAGACAGCTCTATGAACAGGCAGATTACAATATTTCTATCACCTCTCAACCTCATTCAGAGGTGGCAGCACTGGCTGTATTTCTCGATAGATATTTTCAGGGAGTTCAATTACAAAAGGATTTTGATGGTAACCTGAAAATTATCCCCAGTGACGGGAAAAAATTGTTTAGAGGTATTGCTAATCAAAATAGAAAAGCAAAAGTTATTTAAATCTAGACTTGCATGTATATGCAAGTGAACGGTGAATTATATGAAAGACGTGAGTGCAGTAATTTTTGAATTCCTTGAAGGTTTGCTCGGTGAAGGCGGTGTTGAGATTGCTTCCACTATTTACGACAACGAATATACAGATGAAGAGATATCCAAAGAGACCGGTATTCGCGTAAATACGGTGAGAAAAGTATTATATCGTCTCTACGATAATCGTCTCGCTTCTTATCGCAGGACCAGGGATAAAAAAACAGGATGGTATATCTACTACTGGAAAATGGACCTGAATAAAGCCTCCGAAATCATGAAGAATCTTGAACGTGAATATCTGCAGGAGTTGCTTCAACAATTGGAATATGAAAGGAATAACATGTTTTTCAGCTGTGATAATGGATGTGAACGAGTAGTTTTTGAAGTGGCTTCTGAGAAAAATTTCAAGTGTTCAGGATGTAGTGGAGATCTCCTCTATTACGATAACTCTGAAATCATCAAGAATCTGGAACATCAAATAAAGAAGTTGCAGACGAATATGGAAAATTAATGGCATCTAACAGGTCTCTGTGATACGCCATTTTCTATTTTTCCTTTTTCTCTCTTTTTTAAATTTTATGTCTCTTCTCCGTTATTGAGGACACAGAGAGTGGAGAAGGCATTGATTTCAGATGACAGTACCCTGCATATAGGAAAGAGACGTTCATGAGGAGATATTATTATATGAATCCAGGTCTCTATCACTGCATGATTTCTGTAATTTTTGTGGAACCTGAATCATCGGGAAATGTGGGGAGCATTGCCCGGTGTATAGAGAATTTTGGAGCAGATAAATTGATTCTGGTCAATCCCTGTGCACTGGAGGGGGCTCAGAAGATGGCCATGCATGCCGAGCACATGCTCAATGAAGCCATCATTACAGAGACATTTGAGCAAGCCCTGAGTCATGTAGATGTGGCAGTGGCCACCACCTCCAAAACGGGAGGATTCAATCGCAGAGCTCACCGTATAGGAGACATTCCTTCTTTTACCGAATCTGTGAAGCTGGGAATTGTCATTGGGAGAGAGAGCAGCGGACTGACCAATGCCGAGATTGAACAGTGCGACATCCTGGTATCTGTTCCCACCTGTGAATCCTATCCCACCCTCAATGCAGCCATTGCCTGCTGTATTATTCTCTACGAGCTGACAAAAGATAAAAAAGAGGGAAAGATCCCTCGAAAATTCTACAGAAAGAAGATCATGGAAGAATTTGACAGAATTTCAGATATTATTGAAAGGAGACCTCATAGAAAGAGGATCTGGAAAATGGTCATGAAACGGATAATTTACACCACACAGATGTCAGAGCGTGAAACAACAGTATTTTTAGGATTCATGCGACGGGTGAGAACAGTGGTGGAATCTAGGCCTTGGCAAAAAAATTGATCTTCCTCTCGAAGATTTCGCCAATACTCAGCAGGTCTTTTATAGCATCTTCTATTTCTTCAGTAGTATAGGTGTCTGCAAAGGCAGCCAGGATTTTATCCATGTCCACTCCTTCTCCATTGGATTCTATGAAGGAGAGCACCTTCATTTTCACTGTTTCAGATTTGGAGACCACGGGATCTTCTTCCTCTTCCTGGTGTTCTTCCAGATATCTGAGTTCATCCAGTGCCTCAATAATGTCTGTGGGTACTCCCTTCTCCCGTGCCTGATCCTTGGCTGACCTGAGGTCCGGATGCTGCTCATATATCTTTTGCGCTGTTTCCAGGAGGCGGGCATGTTCTTTGTGAGCTGTGAGGATTTCAATGCGGTGTAAGAGCATGAAATTGGGATGCACAGGTGAAATAGCCTCCAGAGTGAGTTGTTTTTCTCCCTTCCATTCCCGAATCTTTCCCATGACCTGTACCAGCTGCCCCAGTTCCACATCTTCCAGCAGTGCGGTCTGCTCTCTGAACACGGCTCCGGAGATGGTGTCGAATCCATCATCCAGGGTGATTCTCCCGTAAGCGGAATCATCTGAAATGTAGGGGTCTGACACGATGGTGGCCACCACCTTTGCCCTGTATACCTTTCGGGCATCGGTGGCGATGAGATAATTCAACTCAAAATCCTCTTCAGCAGTGACAAATGTTCCTTGGTGAATTTCATCCAGTCGCATGCGCTGGGAAGGAGCTCGCTTCTTCATGATTCCATCTCCTTGATTCTCTGGTAGAGTTCAAGATCGAATCCCGAACAATCCTGGATAATTTCTGCATCAATAATCGGTTCACCCCGCATCTGGGGTCTCCCAATGACCCGCACCGTGGACTGCACCTCATAGAGGGTGTCTCCAAACACGGTGATGGAGGCTGTGCCATCGTCAATGGTCATGGAATACTGGATGGGATCTTTGCGGATAACCGTTCCCACCACAGACACCCGGATATCGTCATCATCTATGTCTGATATATCCCGTTCCACAGCAGCTGCTTTTCTCATGGCGATTCCCCCAGGAGAGCATAACATTCTTCGAGAATATCCAGCTCCTTTATTTCCCTGACGGTGAGGGTCAGCCCGGTATATTCATTAAAGGAGACATCTCCTGACACCAGGATTTCCTGTCCCAGTAAGGAGAGGTGATAGGTGGTGATATACTGGCGTTGCGCAGACCTGAGATCATATCCCTTATTCATGAGATCCTTTACCCTGTAGTAGGCTTCTGACGTTTTAACAGATAATATATCTTCTGCTTTTGCATCGAAAAAACTGGCCCGGATGAATCCTGTACAATCATCGAGTCCGGCTTCAAATATCATTATTCTCCTTTTATCTACTTTCTTATTACAATTTGGACAATAAAAAACATTATGTTTGAATTCCACCCGTTTAAAACAATGAGGACAGGCATCATAAAATCGTATTGCATATAATTTAGCCACAGTGGCCCGTATCTCACAGAATTTCTGTCCTTCTTCCAGAACGGCAATTGATTTTCTCTGTGAAGGCCTGGTGGAGAGGCGAGAGAGGGGAGGGATTTCCTGAATACGGGGATCATCTTCTGGATTCAATATGATTTTTCCCCGGCCCAGATGGACCTGAACACCGCGGGTCCCCTGTCGGGTAATACCATCTACGATTTTGAGGATATCACCCCTCTCAATCTGTTCTGTCATTCGCACTTCATGATCCCACAGGGTGAGGGCTGTTTTTCCTGTTTTATCGGCCAGAATCACATTGGTTACTGCACCCCTGGATCCATCTTTTCTCTGAAATTCCCTGGGTTCAGTATATCCTAAAACGCGACCCACAATGTTGACATTACTCATTCCATTTATGAGATCTTTAATATGCAGGTATTCCTGTTCTTCAACAATACCGCATTCATTGGCCACAATAGCCAGGGCACCTTCCTCGGTGAGGAGACCACCCACCTCATCCAGTTTCTGTTGCATTCTCTGCTCTATCTGACTATCGGTGAGTCCATGTGCGCGGAGTTTTTCCCAGAGAACTTCCTTCCTTTCCATGAATTGTTAAGATACATTTTCTATATAAGTTTTGGGGTTTTATGAGGGCAGTCATGGGTTGTAACAACAGAGACCCAGCACTTTCTCCTTCAAGAGAGGAATACTCTGATTGAGTATGGGATCTGTTTCACCAAATGTATTTATATGATTTCTATAAGATAAAGATATGAAACGAATTATTTTGATACTATGTCTGGTAGCCTTACTTATTCCAAACGCTACCGCACAATCTTCAATCACGATTATTGCTCCTGCAGTGGAAAGAACATCAGCTGGATTCAATGGTGTACTCTCCTATATCACTGTAGTCACCCAGGAAGGGTCGGGTCATATCTATATCGACACCTGGCCTTTAGCCGAAATCGATATACAGGGATCTGCCCGACTGGCAGTACAGGTAGCCTGCGACACCGTACATAAGAATTGGGAAGAATATGATTTTTTCATCACCGTGAGATCAGATTCTCCTATCATAGGAGGACCCTCTGCAGGAGGAGCCATGACGGTGGCTCTCATTGCATCCCTCCAGGGATGGGACCTCAGATCCCATGTGGTCATGTCGGGGACCATAAATCCCGATGAGACGGTGGGTCCTGTGGGTGGATTACTGGCCAAGGCACAGGCAGCTTCAGACGTAGCAGAGGTCTTTCTCATACCCGAGGGCCAGACCACCATCCTGGTGGAGGAACAGAAGGTGGTTCAACAGGGAATTTTTACCTATGTGACTACCACCCAAAAGGAAGTCAATCTGGTTGAAGAAGGAGAGAACCTGGGACTGGACGTGAAAGAGGTCTATGACATCAGAGATGCAGTCTATGAATTTACCGGTGAAATAATTGAGCCGCCCTCTGCCAGTGGTGAATCAATCAAAGCAGATTTCATGGAACCCTATGCCCGTCAGCAACTCTCAGAAATCGAATCTGAATTTGAAGCAATACAGGAGCGGGTAGATGCCTATTCGGGCACCTATCAATCCGAGCTTTCCTCACTGCTGGATACTGCTCACGACGAAATCACCTATGCACAGGACCAATTTGAATCGGGAGATTACTATACTTCCATGAGCGGTGCCTTTGTGGCAGGATTGTACATCACCTATGTCACCAACCTCATTGCATTTTTTGAAGACACCGATCCCACAGATATTGCAGCATCTGTTGCCGATTATCTATCAGGTGTATCAGAAGACATTTCAGATGAAATCCCCCGGGGCATGACTGCACTGCAGTGCATTGCTGCGGCTCAGAATCGGGTGTTTGAAGCAAAGGATTATCTCGGAAAGGCACAGAAAAGTCAATCAGAAACTGAATTCATTGAATATATATCCTATGCACAGCGAAGAGGTGAAAGTGCCGAATTCTGGCTCAATATTTCCAGAGAATATCAAAAAGGAGAGGTAATAGAAGAATCCACCGTGAAAAATGCAGCTTCCTCAATGTTGAACACTGCCCAGCTTTCATTAGTCTATGCTTCATCCATACTTCCCCAGTCCAGTCTCCTGCAGGAAGCAACACAGAATTATAACACAGCAGAAAGAGAATACCGGCAGGGAGCCTATGCCTCATCTATATTCTCTGCACTGGAGAGCAAGGTATATGTAGAGGTGGCTCTGATCACCACCGGATCCAGTGAGGAGATGATTTCCCAGCGGGTGGAGCGGGCGAGAGAAAGAGCCAGTACATCCATTGAGGAGTCCAGAAATCAGGGCATTGAACCTGTGCTGGCAGTGAGTTACTATGAACTGGCAGATTCAGTCAGCAGTCCAGTACAGCAATTGCTCTATCTGGGCCATGCAGAAGAAATTGCATCCATTTACGATTACATTGAACCCTATAGTACCCCTCCAGAATCACCCACTACGCAGCCTGTTGTGAAAGAACCAGAACATGCATCCTTTACGGACCGATTTCTACCCGGAGTCATCATTGGGTTCGTGGGATGTTTCCTCCTGATGATGCTCATAGGCTCTTTGAGAAAAAAATAATCCTCTTTTTCTTTTTTATCTCACTTCAAATATCAGTATGTGTATCTGAATCCAGGTGC
>AZIF01000228.1_pt1 | contig 14660 bp, 15 predicted proteins | sample 359031 | NCBI WGS metagenome assembly AZIF01 (sample SAMN02429710, study PRJNA222658) | marine sediment metagenome | biome: Sediment sample; isolation source: sample MGS-PRI from oil contaminated site at the harbour of Priolo Gargallo... | place: Italy: Priolo | collected 2011-03-08 | depth 6 m m
ATGGGACTGGTGTATCTCCCGACAGCGGTATTATGGTATCCCCTTCCCCCTCTGGTACTGTGCTGGTTGTGGAACCGTGATTCTGGCCCGTGAGGAAGATCTGCCTGTGGACCCGGTAAAGGACAGGCCATCTGGCCCCTGTGAGTGTGGGTGCACAGATTTCATCCCCGAGAGAGACGTGCTGGACACCTGGTTCACCTCTTCTCATACTCCACAGATCGCAGCTTGCTGGGGGGAATCTGATTCTCTCATGGATAAGGTGTTTCCCATGAATCTGCGGAGCCAGGCTCATGATATTATTCGTACCTGGGCCTTCTATACTATTTACAAGGCAATGGTTCACCACGATATGGTCCCCTGGTATGATGCCATGATCTCAGGACACGGACTGGATGAACAGGGGAAAGCCATGCATGCCTCGGTGGGAAATGTGGTGCTGCCCACTGAAATGACTGATAAATATTCATCAGATGCAGTACGATACTGGGCATCAGAAGCAAAACTGGGAGAAGATGTTCTCTTCAAGGAACGGGATGTGGTCAAGGGATATAAACTCTGTGTGAAATTATGGAATGCAGCAAAATTGATTGCTCCTCATCTGAAAAAAATTTCTCATTTTCCTCCTTTACGGGCTGTGGATGAATGGATATTGACTCGACTGGACAGGGTTATCCAGGAGGCTACCGGTTATTTTGATGAATATGAATACAGCAGGGGGAAGAACCTGGCTGAAATTTCATTCTGGCATGAATTCTGCGATAATTATCTGGAAATTGTAAAATATCGATTATATGGTGAAAAAGATGAAGCTGTACTCTATACCCTCTATCAGGCATATCTCACCTACTTAAAACTCTTCTCTCCCTATATAGCTCATATTACAGAAGAACTCTATCAAATACTGTATAGAGATTGGGAAGGTGAGAAGAGTATTCACCTTTCATCGTGGCCCGAACCCTTTGCTATCCCTGAAAATGAAAGGGGTCAGATAATCGTGGACATTATCTCTACCCTGCGCCGATGGAAATCGGATCAGGGCATCCCATTGAATCGAGAACTCCCCACAATCACCCTGTATACAGACAGAGATCTGGGAGATCTTCAGGATATCTGTGGGGCCATGAACATCTCGCAGATAGAGATCAGCACAGAAGAACCCGCCTGGATAGAGAAAATCTCCCGTGTTTCTCCAGATTTCAAGGTACTGGGCCCCCTTTTTGGTAAGGATACTCCAATTGTGGCGAAATTGCTGGAAACACATGCAGCTGAGTTAGAACACACAGAAGAACTCTCTGTGGATGGGTTCACTTTGAAGAATACATATATTTCGTCTGTAGAAAAGGAATTTTTTGCAGGAGAAAAGAAAGTGGAGGTTCTCTCCTCAGGAGATATAATTATTGAAATTGAGATGGAGGTATAGGTGTAGGTGCTGAGGTGAAAGCTGCTGTTTATCATGATGTGGGGGATTTCAGGCTCGAAGACATGCCTATACCCCGGATTGGACCTCATGAAGTACTGGTTAAAGTTGCAGTATGCGGTATCTGTGGCACCGATGTACATAAAGCAGTACATAAGACAGTACCACCTCCCATTGTGCTGGGCCATGAAGTGTCAGGACAGGTGGTGAAAACAGGAAAAGCAGTTCAGAAGTTCACAGAAGGAGATCGAGTGGTAGTACCCCATCATACTCCCTGCCTGGCCTGTTTTTACTGTCATCACGACCACCCCACGCTCTGTGATCAATATACTCAAACGAATATTGATCCAGGAGGATTTTCAGAATATATCAGAGTCCCTCAGCCAAATGTGGAGCGGGCCATGCTGGACATTGGCGACTGTGACTATGAACAGGCAGCCTTTGTGGAGCCAGTGGCCTGCTGTCTCCATGCGTGGGAACATATCTCAATCCTCCCCGGTGATTCCATACTCATTGTGGGAGCCGGACCCATTGGTCTCCTCCATGCAGAACTGGCCAGATTTTTTGGTGCAGGAGATATCTCTGTGGCAGATATCAATCCCACGCGATTGCAGTATGCGCAGAACCTGGGTGTACACCCTGTGAATGCACAAAAAGAGACGGTAACAGCCCACATTGTCATTGTGGCTGCCGGGAATAAGAATGCCTATGAATATGGACTGGATTCAGTAGATAAGGGGGGTCAAATATCTTTTTTTGCAGAATCGCCTCAGGGCTCTCAGATCAACATAGATCCCAATAACATCTATTCCCGGGAACTGACTATACGGGGGAGTTATTCTTCCACACCCTTCGGGCACTGGCAGGCCCTCTCCCTCATTCAGAACGGCATGATCAATGTCAGTCAGTTAGTTACCCATCGATTCGGGCTGGAAGACCTGAAAGAGGCCATCGATCTGGCAGCCAGTGCAGACAAATGTTTGAAAATAATGATCCATATGTGATACCATGAAAATAGCCATGTTTTATGGACCAGAAGATGTGAGAATGGAAGAAAAACCCATACCTGCAGTTGGAGAGGGTGAGGTTCTGGTCAAAATCAGAGCAGCTCTCACCTGCGGGACGGATTTAAAAACATACAGGAGAGGTCATAGATTGATACCCCCTCCCTCCCCCTTTGGCCATGAATTTTCAGGAGACATTGCACAGGTGGGGAAGGGAGTGGAAGGATTTGAAGAGGGTATGCGGGTGGTAGCTGCCAATTCAGCCCCCTGTGGGCACTGTTTTTTCTGCAAGAGGGGAAGAGAGAGCCTGTGTGAGAATTTATTTTTTTTATGGGGAGCCTTTGCTGAATATATCGTAGTCCCTGAACGAATTGTGAAAAAGAATATGCTGCACATTCCAGATCATCTCAGTTATGAGAAAGCAGCACTGGTGGAACCTTTAGCCTGTGTGATTCATGGCGTGGAAGAGTCTCATATATCCATGGGTGATACTGTGGTGATCAATGGAGCAGGACCTATAGGACTCTTTTTTACTGCTCTGATAAAAAAGAAGGGAGCACGCATTATCCAGACAGATTTAATGGATCATAGGCTCCAGGAAGCAGAAAAACTGGGAGCAGATCATGTGATAAATGCACAGGAGGGTGAAGAAGCCACCATACAAGAAGTCCTGGAATTAACAGAAGGACGGGGTGCAGATGTGGGTATTGAGGCAGTAGGATATCCTAACATCTGGGAGACCACTATCAGGATGGTGAGACGGGGAGGGACAGCCACCCTGTTTGGGGGATGTGAAAAAAATACACATATCACCGTAGATACAGCTCTTCTCCACTATGCTGAACTGACCCTCAAAGGCGTATTCCATCACACTCCACACTATGTTCTCACTGCCCTCAATCTGCTTTCATGGGGAAAGATAGATACATCGGGATTCATCACCCAGAAAATGCCGCTTGACCACATAGATGATGCACTCCAGAAAGTATTGCATCAGCAAGGTGTAAAAATTGCATTAATACCATGAATTTTTTTTGCATATGTGTCTCTTTTTTATTTTCATTTTACTAACTGTGACCTCCCAAACCTTTATATGCACCGGACATTTTTCCTCCCCAAGAGGTGCTGACGTGAAAATCACTTATCTGAGCCATGCCTGTTTTGAGCTCAACGATTCCAAGACCATACTCATCGATCCATTTTTTGAAGGAAATTCATATGCACCCTCATATAATGGAACTCCAGATCTCATTCTGGTTACTCATGAACATTTTGATCACTGCGATGCCCAGACATTTGATACTCCAGTGGTATGTCCGCCACCGTGTGCGGATCTCTATGCCTGTGCCTCACCCATGCAGATTGGTGAGAAAACTGAAATTAAGGGAATACCCATCCATATGGTTTCCGCATCCCATGATGCATCCTCCTATCCTACAGGATATATTATTGAGCTTGAAGGAAAGAGGATCTACCACATGGGGGATACCTACCTGGATGGGGTCAGGAACCAGGGCAAAGTAGACATATTATTGGTTCCGATTGGAGGACACTATACCATGAACAGCGAGGAAGCCCTGGAAGCCCTGAGGATCATCAATCCTGCCCTGTCTATTCCCATGCATTACAACACATTTCCCCAAATAATGGCAGATCCCTTGCAATTCAAGGATCGTGCAGAAGAAGAAGGATTCACAGTTAAGGTGTTGGATTTTGGAGAAACCACAACTATCTAACCCCGCAGTTTATCGGGCAGTCATCAGGGGGATTATTGCCATTGGGCTGGCTCATTTTCTCACACACCTCCTGGAATTTGCCCTTCCTCCGCTCTATCCACTGATTATGGAAGAATTTTCACTTTCCTACTCACGGGTAGGATTGCTCTCCAGCAGCGTGGTCATCACCCTGTTTATTTTTCAGACACCAATAGGTCATCTCTCAGACAAGAGAGGGAGAAAATCTCTGCTCCTGGTGTTTTTGACATTACTCATTGGTTCCACATTTGTAACTGGATTTTCTCAGAATTTCTATCATCTTCTGCTTTTCCAGGTCTGCGTGGGAGTGGGAGCCAGTGTATACCATTCTGCAGGAATGGCTATGGCATCAGAATTAGCACCCCCTCAAAACCTGGGTCGGTTCATGGCCCTGCAGGGATTTGGAGGGACTTTTGGAGTAGCATGTGGTCCCTTTATATTGGGTATCCTGGGGAGTGCCCTGGGATGGAGAGAGGCAATTCAGTATATTGCGGTATTGAGTATTCCTGTTCTGGTATCTATCTGGTGGCTTTTACAACGAACACAAGGGGAGAAGAAAGAAAAAATCGATAACCGTAATATCAGGTCAAAAAAAGTTATTTTTTTTATACTTCTGGGATTCATCCTGCAGGGATTCGTATTCAGATCACTGGTCTCCTTCTTTCCCACCTACATGGTGGATATTCACGGCAGCACCCTCAAGGCTGCCGGGCTGCTCACTTCATTTCTCTTCCTGGGAAGCGCTTTCGCTGAATTGGCAGGTGGGGAATGGGCCGATAGAACAGAGAAACTGAATGTGATTGTCATTACCTATGGAATCCGCTGTGTTATTCTCTATCTGATCAATACCATTGTCCATGAATCATCGCTTATTCTGCTCATCCTGGTATTTGGAATTTTACAGGGGTTATCCATTCCTGCCATGTCTTCTTTAATTCTATACATGAGTCCACCTGCTTCAGCAGGGAAATCATATGGGGCCATATTCAGTATAGGGACCATGACTGGGTTTTTCTCACCCATAATCGTGGGATATATTGCCGATCTTTATGATCTGAGAATCTCCTTTTTCTTTTTAATAATCTGTCTAGTTTTAGCCTTCATCTTCACCCTGTTAGCACGGATTTTCAGATTCAGAACCTGACTTCATTCAGTGGATAGGAGATGGATATACTGGTCCTGGACGGAAAGTGTGCCCATTACCACCCTATAGGAACCATTGACCTGTTCCAGCCGACCACGCACCTCGATGATATCCCCCTCCTGGAAAACATCACAGTAGATACCTTCGAATGATACCAGCCAGGTCACCTCAACAGACTCCCCTTCCACAATTTCCAGGGGTTCCAGCCCGTAATATGCAGGAAGAAACAGGGATTCTGAACTATCTGTGATTCGAGCTGTGAGATGAATCACCCCCCTGTCTGTATAGATGACCTGGCCATAGGATTCATGGATTTCAGCATCTGTTCGTGTGGGATGTATAGAAAAGTAAGTAGAATCATAGTATCCATAATTCCACTTCCGTTCAGCAAAGAGTTCGGCTTCCTTTCGGGAGAAGTGAAATATCTCCATTTTATGGGAAATCCATTCTTCCTTTTTGGCTGCTTCCAGACCAGTTACAGAAGATATTTCAGGTAATACAGATTTCACCTGTAAAGAATTATCTTTTCCATATACGATAAGGTCTATATCAGAAAATTGGGGATTGTGAAGGCCAATGAGAATTGAGCCTGTAATGCCGAAATCTGTAGAGAAAAGAGCAGTAGCTTCCTGCAGGTCTTCTATAAAGGCAACGACCTTTTTCTCCAGTGAATCACTTGCACTGTCCAGCAGTCGCTGTAAGCGTTGTTCAGGAAGATAATACCGCGAAATGAGAGAACGGGGCACCATGGACATGGTAATATTTCGAATTGGGCAAAAATGTACATAATGAGGATGATGTGAATGTAACCATGAGATGGTGGAAGAAATTACATGAACATGATAATGAGTCAGTTCTCTCCTGTAATATGTATCATTTCTCTTCCATTTTCCTTCAGAGACTGGAGAATATTTCAGGTATGCAGTGATACAGTGGGGAGGATGAAGATATCCTGTCACACAGAAAAACATACCTTCAACAGTTTCCAGAAAATCCCTATCTCTGGGGGATCGCATAGCATAGTCTATATGGTAATCCATAAGAAGGTGTTGGCTTCCTCTCGGGCATTCTCCAGGGAACTGGTATCATCAACTGTGTCTGTGCGGGGAGAGATTGACAACTGAGCCGTATAGAGGTACTGAAGCGATTCCCAGCTGTATCCGCCAGATTCTCCTTGGGTGCTCACCTGGAAAAAGAGGAGTTCTGCTTTCTGTACCCCTGTCAATTGTTCCAGTACATGTACTGCATCATCAAAATTACCAGTAGCATCTGCAAATCCCCATTTCACAGCCTCTGTGCCAACCCAGGTGAATCCATCTGCATGTTCCATGACCCGTTCTGAGGAGAGATTTCTTCCCCGTCCCACCGTATAGACGAAGCGGTAAAATGCGTCATATACAGAATCAGTGATCAATTGACGTTCCACATCATCCAGGCTTCTCCAGTCTGCACCAGCATCCTTGTGTTTCCCTGTCTTGATGACTTCGATATTGAATCCAAATTGAGAATAATATCCTGAAGCATCTACATGCACAAAAATGACTCCAATACTGCCGATTTCTGCATCCGGTCTCACTACAATGTGGTCACATACCGACATGATATAATAGCCACCCGATGCAGCTATACCTCCAGCATATGCCACTATGGGCTTGATGCTCTTCAACCGTTCAATTTCATAGGTGATCTGAGTCACTGCAGATACTGATCCACCAGGTGAATCTACCCACAGGAGCACCCCTTGGATGAGAGGATCTTCCCCAATTTCCCGTAATTTCTGAGCAATGGGCATGACATCTTCAGTATCGATAAGACCTTCAATACGGACTACTGCCACAGTCCCATCGAAGGGTCCTTCTCGTATGGAGTGAAAAATTGATTGTTGTTCAGCCTGATATTCCTGCTCAAGGGCTGTATAATCGGGTTGAGGTGCAGTAGTGGGAGATGGTTCATCGATCTCTGGTAGTTGTTCTGCACATCCGCACACGATTACAACCATGATGAGCAGATAGATTATGCGTTTCATGGTGTCACCATATGGGGTTATCATGAATAAATATAAATTTTCTCACAGACTCAGTTTCTGAGTATTTATTCAGGATGAAAATAGAGTACCAGGAGGATTGTGGCAATACCTGCGAGAAGTAATATGAACTGTCGGAGAGCATGACTCAACTGAGTGGCAGTGTGCAGTTCGGGTGAAAGGTCTGCCAGAGCGATATACAAAAAACTGGCAGCCGAAATGGACATAACATAGGGAATAAGGTCTTCTGCAGTCTCTAATGCAATATATGCTACTGCTGCAGCAGGAACAGTACTCAGACTGGATATAATATTCAGGAGAAGCGCCCTGGTTTTTCCATATCCACTATTCAATAAAATTGCAAAATCCCCAGTTTCCTGCGGGATTTCATGGGCAATGACAGAGAGGCCTGTGACGATACCCAGAGGAATGGAAAAGAGAAAACTGGCCGCTATCACCACACCATCTGCAAAATTATGTATAGTATCTCCAATGAGGATCATGGGTCCAGCAGCACTGTGCACTTCACATTCCAGGTTATGGCAGTGCCGCCACAGTACAATTTTCTCAAGAAGAAAAAATAAGAGAATACCCACCAATACGGTGGCCAGTACAGCAGATTCATCCGCATGTTCCAGTGCGTGGGGAATGAGCCCCAAAAAAGCAGCAGCCAGAAGTGTTCCAGTGGCGTAAGAAATCAGGCAGGGTAAGAGTATCTTTTGTATTCTTTCTGGAAATGAAAGGAAGGTAGCAGCTGTCAAGAGCACACCTGCAGTTCCTGAAAGACTGAACACCATTATCCATAAAAAAAGCATATATTATCCTCCTTTTCACGTGCCTGTACTGGGTGATAGACAGTCATATTGTAAATCCTCCACACCTTCTGCACATTTTTTTCAGATACACCCCAAAAAGCTATGAATTCTTAAAAAGATATGTACTGCACTCCAGGTATATGAGAACCATTATTCTTCAGCATCCGATATTTTGTGGTAAAATCTCACTATACTTTCGATTGCAGCATATGCACATGAGCATTTATATACTTTCAACCATGTAGAAAAGAAGGTGATGATATGACACAAGGTGTTGCACGATCTATCTATTATTTTGATTTTTGTGGTGAAAAAAACACAGAAACAGTATTGAACCTGGTAAAAGAGAGAGCAGAAGAGTGTTGTATAAAAAAAGTCATAATAGCTTCAGAGACCGGCCTCAGTGCGTTAAAAGCCATCGACATCCTCCAGGGTCTGGATATCATCGTGGTGACCTCTGCTTCTGGATCCAGGGTGAAAAATACAGGAATGGGTGACCTTCTCATTGGAATATCTGACCAGGATGTGGTGAAAAAAATCGAAAATCATTGCACCATGGTGAGAGGAACAGATCCTTTCCACAATATCTGGGCCCCCTTTAACACATTGACACCGGAAAATATTATCCGAAATATCATGTATTGTATTTCTTCAGGAGTGGGTGTGTGTATGCTATCCACACTGGTGGCAACAGATCATGGTATCTGCGAGAAAGGAGAGAACATCATAGCCTGTGCAGGTTCTTTCGTGGGATTGGACACGGCATGTGTGATGAGATCTTCAAATTCTGTGGATCTGTTTGAAGATGATGGATTGGTGGTGGAGGAAATTATTTGTAAACCACGAAATCCCAAGTATGAATGGCCAATACAGGGGAAGAAGTGGAAGGGTGACTTAGAACAATACAGAAAATTTCATGAATCACCATGAAGACCGTTATCTATTCATCTCCTATCTTGTCTAACCTATGATTGATTTTGTTATCTGAAAGTATATTATCCAGGTATGGCTTACTGTAAAGGATAAAATTCAAAACTATATAAAGATAGAATCGAAATTTATTTATAGATGATGGTGGTCTTTTAGCACCATGTATACATTCATACGCAAATGTATAGGAATGTTCTTTCATGCGCATCTTGGTATGAAAAAGAGGATACTCAGAATGATAGGAGTACGCATAGGAGAAGGTACCATCATATACACGTCACTTTTTAATTTTGATACATTTTTCCCCAATTTAATTGAAATTGGATCTCATTCAGTCATCAGTAAAAAAACACTACTTATTTCTCATGATTATTCAAAAAATTTCCCCACTGAAGGGTTATCCACCATGACCAAAGGAAGAGTAGTAATTGGAGATCATACCTTCATAGGCATGGGGTGTATTATTCTGCCTGGCGTCACTATCGGAAACAATGTAATTTTAGGAGCAGGGTCTGTGGTGACAAAGTCCATACCAGACAACATGGTAGCAGCGGGTAATCCAGCTACTATAAGATGTACGTTAGAAGAATATATGGCAAAAAGTTCCCAGAGAGAGGAAGCATATGACAGCACCTATACCAGTGGTCATTGAATCATCTCTCTGTACCAGATGTGGCTGCTGTGCAGCAGTCTGTCCCCAGGATTGTATCATCATGAAGAGCACTCCTCCTGCACAGAAAGGAGAAACCTGTATTAACTGTGGATTATGTGAGCAGGTTTGTCCGGGAAGGGGAATTGATCTCCAATCACACGGTGCATCACTCTGTGATACAGCCCGTTATCACAGGGGAATGGGGTGGATCATCAACTCCTATAGTGCATATGCAACTGAAGAGAAGATACGGAAGGCAGCAACCTCAGGAGGGGTGGTCACCTCGATGCTGAAATATTTACTGGAAGCAGATATTATCGATGGTGCTCTGGTAGTCACCTTCGATGCTGACCAGCCATGGATCACCCGTTATATTCTGGCCACCTCAACAGAAGAGGTGGAACAGAGTGCACAGACAAAATATCAGATCACATCCCTTGAAGATTCATTACACAAAATTCCTCAGAACCGCATTGCCGTGGTGGGACTCCCCTGTATGATGCATGGAATGAGAAAACTCCAGAAAACTCCAGTGGGAAAGAAGATCGTCCTGCTGATAGGACTCTTCTGCTGGGTTCATATGGAACAGGAAGCGACTGCATTTCTTTTGAGGGCTCTGAATATTAAAGCATCTGATGTGAAGGATATTGCATATCGTAGTGGAGAGTATTTAGGAGGATTCAGGGTGAGAGATATCCATGGACATAAAAAATTCCTGGAGAAGGAATGTTATAACTTCCTCCCTCTGCTCTATGCACCAGAACGATGTACCGTATGTGCTGATTTTTCAAATGAGTTAGCAGATATATCATGTGGTGATGCTAAATCTCTGAAATCACCACAGGGACACACCTATGTTATCACCCGCTCTCAGCTGGGTCAAGACGTGCTTGATGACTGTGTTGAACATGGAGTGATTCAGGTGAACGCCTGTCCCATAGAGGAAATCATGGATTCAGAAGGGTCTGCATTGCTGTTCAAGAAGGGCGCATTCAAAAGAATAGAAAAGAAAGGGATACCCATATTCTATGGAACAGAACAGTATACAATTCCCTTAAAAAATAAAATATATGAATGCATTTTCTGTTTCATTCATGCACGGCGAAGATATTTTCGAAAAATCATTGAATTTTTGCCAGGCGCTTTTTTTAACCTTATTTCACGGTGGATTACCAGACAAAGAGGCAGATAATACCATATGAGATTACCGCATGGTCCATATACTGGTTCCCGGAGTTACAAATTCCTGGATGATTTCAAAATCCTCACCCACCGGACAGGCCAGAGCACATCTATAGCATTTTGTACACCGTTCCTGATGAAGATGATCTGTGAGTGCATCTTGGGGACACTGGTCAATACAGGCAGTACATCTGTGACAGGGAGAAAATGATGAGGGGAGAGGGGGATCAGGTACAAGAGGCATGGTGGTCAACACGGTGGTGAGTTGAAGACGGGGACCAACCTGGGGAGTCACCAACAGATAATTTTTTCCCAATATACCCAGACCTGCCCGAATGGCCAGTTCCCTATGAGGGACAAAATTCTGATTCTGAGAATGTGAAAATTCTTCCTGAGAAAACAGGGGTCCCCAGGTGCCGTATCCTTCCTGTATTAAGAGCTGTCGGGCAGACACATTGATAAAATCCATGAGTTCATTCATGGCCTGCAGTGTATCTTTTTTTTCCAGGCGATACATATGAAGCGCAGATACACCTATGATCACAGCAGAGGTATACTCAGAAAAGTAGTCTTTACAGGTGGTAAACCCTACAAGATCAGCTCCTTTTTTTTTGAGGATATTCTTCAATGTTTGCTGGTCCATCGTACTACATGATTGAGAAGAAGTACATAAAATGTGAGGGTGATATCTGCTATACGGCATCCTTTTTAGGGATCTGTTCTGCCGGACAATACTGAGCCATGAAAATTAATATTCCTGTAACCTTTTTATTTACCTAATGAATGGGAAAGCGGTGGTAGAAATGATTCTCAGAGAAGCGTCATGGTTTGACCTGAAAGATGTGCTCACAGAAGATACCATTGCTGTCATCCCTGTGGGATCGACAGAACAACATGGACCCCATAATCCCCTGGGAACAGACCATATGATTGCAGATAGGATTGCCTATGGAGTGCGGGATGAAGCTCTGGTGATTCCCACCGTTCCTGTGGGATATTCTGAACATCACCGGCAGTTTCCAGGAACCTTATGGGTTTCACCTCATACTCTCGAGAACTATGTATTGGATATCTGCAGATCACTTCAGTATCATGGCATAAAAAAAATCATCATCTGTAATGGACATGGAGGGAATACATTTCCTCTGATGAGTGTAGCCATGAACATGCGGAAAGAGGGAGTATTTGTGGGAATATTTGAATGGTGGAAAGCTTCAAAAGAAGAAGATGCTCATGCAGGATCCGGTGAGACATCACTCAATTTGTTTTTATATGAACAGCTGGTTCATATGGAGAGAGCGAAAGATTCAGCCACGGAATGGTCACCTCCCCTTCATGGGACAAAAGTGCTGTATGATACTATTGATTTTTCAGAAGACGGTACGGTGGGAACTCCCACTCGGGCCACAAAGGGAAAAGGTGAAATTCTCTATAAAGATGCTGTCAACCAACTGAAAAAAACTATTGATTACCTGAAAGAGACTCCATTAGAAGCCCTGCTGGTGAAGGAGAGGGTGCGTTGAGTCAGAATGAAGATCAAAATCACAATCAGGACCAGAATCACCATATAAATCAACCCCTGACTGTAATGGCACTTTCAGATTTTCATGGATCGCTCCATGTTCTTCCCCTGCTCAAAGAAAAAATCAAGGAAATTGCTCCCCATTTCATTCTCTTTTCAGGAGACATCGTCAAGGGATATGCCAGAGGAGATGAATGGCTTGCTGCTCAGGAAAATGGAAGAGCTCCTCGAATGACAGATGGGATTACAGCTGAAGTAAGAGAAGATGAAAAATTTTATACCCATTTTTTTTCTTTTTTACATGCTCTCTCCATTCCGAGGTTTGCAGTGCCAGGAAACATGGATGCCCCCGAAAGGAGATTTCTCCAGTTTTGCCCCCCCGGAATGTCGGTACACAGATTCCAGAAGAGCATCTATTCACCCCCTGGATCCAGCAAGGACCTCCTCATAACTGGATTTGGGGGGGAGCTCACTGAAATTCAGGATGAAGGTACATATGTTCTCCAGTATTCACGATCAACCATCATTGACTCTCTGGATCTGAGCACAATTCCAGATGAGATATTTGCCCTCATTACTCATTCACCACCTGTTTCAGCAGTGAGTGTTGAAGATGGCCAGGAAAAGGGTTCCAGAGTGGTCAATGACCTCATAGACATTCTTCACCCCAAATTTCTATTCTGCGGTCATGCTCATACAGCACAGGGGACAGATACTATTGGTACTACCCATATTATCAATCCTGGGGCTCTCAAATACGGGAATTATGCAGTGATAAGAGGGGATTCAGTAGAATATAATAGACTCTAGGTCCTGCGGACAGGAGTATATGTACTGAGTGGGCATTCTTCCCATGCACAGGTGCATGCTCTGTTCTCACCCGATTTTCGACATCCAGCCAACAGACTCAGGTGTTCATAGATATCCTTATCTTTTGATCCTGTCAATCCAGAAATATCAGGGATTCCTGACCAGGTAACATGATGTAATCCTGCAGATTGAGCAAATGAAACAGCTTCGTGCATTTCCTGCAAAGAGGCTCCTCGTAGTGAATCAAGTACGAAATTGGGTCTGAATGCAAGGAAATGGAGAGGTGCATCTTCTGAAATCTGTACCAGAAAAGCTGCAATTTTTTTTGCTTCTTCAACCAGGTGAGGATACACCACAACCCGGAATTCATATATTTTTTCAGGAGCATGTTCTATTATATAGGTGCAATTTCTAAGAACAGGCTCAACAGGAGTACCTGTCAACAATCGATGAATACCTGGAGTAACTGCTTTAATATCGAAGGTGACAGAATCAGAGATGGAGAGAACACGTTCCAGTGATGGGGTGGTCATGAACCCATTGGTATCAAAGTTGATGGGTGCAGTGGACCATTCTGCAACAGCTTCCACCCAGGGAAGGGAGCAGGTGGGTTCACCACCGGTGAAAAAGAGTCTGTCAGCCCCCATTTCCTTCGCTTCCAGTGAAGCCAGGGCAGCATCTGCCTGTTCTGCCCACCGTTGGGGAGAAATATATGTCCCATGTTCATGGAGCATGGATATGGTGTAATTCTGACATCCCAGGCATCGGAAATTACAGCCCAGGAGAAAGGCATCATAACTTGCGGGAGGAGCTGGATGCAGCATGGAAGTTGCAATCTGAGGTATGCCTATTCCGCAGATCCCGTGCTGACCCTTCTGTCGGTTAACGTTGCATCGCCATTCACACAGATTACATGATTCCAAGTCTTTCATAGGTCCAGTAGATACAGCTCTGTTTCTGCATCCAGAGATCTGAACAATGCAGGACCTTCTTCAATGATCACTTCCAGAGTCACAGAGGGTTCTGCCCGGACCACATGTCCTCCCTTACATCCTCCCTTTCTGTCTGCAATCACCGCATGAGCATGAATAATTTTTTCTCCAGTGTCCTTTTTTGTGGCAATGGTACCCATGCAGGAAACGACTTCACCATCACATTCAAAATGGACATATTTTTTCTTTTCTGAATCAAAATATCCTAACACCGCGTGCTGTACTGCACCAATGGCCTGGATTCTACCAGAAGAAATGGATTCTCTTTTACAGAGTGTTTGAATTGATTCCAGAAATTCTTCACCTTTATATAAACGAGCAACACATACAGATTCATCCCGTGTGTAATTCATAACATCACAGATGAATGATTGATGGATTACTTTAATATGTTATTCATACATACTCTCTATCA
>AZIF01000871.1_pt1 | contig 14066 bp, 14 predicted proteins | sample 359031 | NCBI WGS metagenome assembly AZIF01 (sample SAMN02429710, study PRJNA222658) | marine sediment metagenome | biome: Sediment sample; isolation source: sample MGS-PRI from oil contaminated site at the harbour of Priolo Gargallo... | place: Italy: Priolo | collected 2011-03-08 | depth 6 m m
GCATGCTATGAGATTACAGATTCTTCCTCCTATAGATTCTTATGAGTCCCAGGATGAAATTCATGCGGGGAACCTCATTCATATACTGAGTATAGGTATTCCCAAATTTTTCAACTAATGCTGTATCCATTTCGTAAGTTTGTACGTAGATTAGTGATACTGCCAGCACACAGAGTACGGCACTGAGCCAGTGTTGTGCAAACAATACCAGAGCAATACTGAACATGATCCAGCTCAACCATTGAGGATGCCTCACCACAGAGTAAATACCAGTATCTACCAGTCTGGTGGTATCCATGTACCTTTTGCCTTGAGGTACACCTCCCATTTTCTTGAATTCAGAATAAGGGAGACCTCCAAACAGGAAGAATAATAATAAGAATATGAATCCGCATATGAGAAGCAGTGAATTTTTTTCAGTATTACCCAACAAGAGAATCAGAATAATCTGTGAAATGATGCACCCTCCATATATGGATGTGAGGATGAAATCCTTCTTTGTCATGGCAACTGGGCTTTTCTGTGAATTGTCTTTTTTCATATAATACACCATTACAGGGATACCCTATAAAGGATGTGGAGATATACTCAGATATGGATTTCCATGTTCTATTCATTGAGTATATTATGTTCACAAAAATTGTTCTCTTTACATGAACAGACTCTCTGTGATCATCATACATGAGCATGAGGAATACTTTTTTATGGAGCAGGAAGGTGTCCAGGTATGGAAGACAGGAAGGAAAAGAATTATCCACTCTTTGGAATACTATGGGCAGGAAGTATCATACTGGGATCTGGAATCGGTATGCTCGCAGATACCATCGAAGCAGGTGGTGCCATTGGAGTAGGGTTGGGATTGGTACTAACGGCTCTCTTCTGTCCAGACATCTATAGCAGGAAAAATCAATGGAAAAAATAATCCTTTAAAGAATAGTAAAAAGAAGAAAAAAATTTAAATTTGTGTGAAGCATCAGGTTTCCAAGGATTTAAGGATGTCTACCATTACATCGATTTCTTCCAGTGTATTGTAACAATGATAGGAAGCACGAACTGCTCCCTCAATTCCCAACTTTTTTATGGCAGGCATGGCACAGTGGTGTCCTGATCGTACCATGACATTTCCAGATTCATCCAGTATTTTTGCCACTTCATGGGGATCCATCCCAGATATATTGAAGGAGATCACACCAGAATGATTATCTGGAAATCCATACCAGGTGAGAGAGGGGATTTCATCAAACAAAGAGAGTGTTTTTTTGACCAGAACCTGTTCCTGAGCTTCAATACGTGAAAATCCAATGGCCTGAACATATTCCACAGCAGCTCCTAATCCTATGACACCGGAGATATTGGGTGTTCCAGCTTCATATCGGGCCGGGGGAGGGGTTAGGGAATAGGAATCCAGGGAAACATCGGTAATGATTCCCCCTCCATAGAGTGTAGGATCAAATTCTGAGAAAAGGTCATGGTCCACATAGAGAACACCAATTCCAGTAGGCCCCATGATCCCTTTGTGACCGGGGAATGCCAGGAAATTGCACCCAATATCTGATACATTGACCTCCTGATGGCCAACAGATTGAGCTGCATCCACACAGAGCAATGCTCCCTCCTCCTGTGCGAGAGAGGAAATCTCCTGGAGGGGCAGGGAATAGCCCAGGATATTTGATATTTGGGTAACTGTCACCAGACGGGCACCCTGAATTTTTTCAGCTGCTACATCCATGTTTAATGATCCATCTGTGTTACAGGGAATCACATCCAGGATGACACCCTTATTCTGAAGATTGAAAAATGGCAAAAAATTTGAATGGTGCTCCAATTCAGTTACCACGATTTTATCTCCTTTCTTCCACTGTAAGCCCATGGCCACAAAATTCAGTGCTTCTGTGGTGTTCTTCACAAAGATAATCTCCTCAAAGGAAGCACCCAGTAACTGGGCAACTGTTTCCCGGGCTTCATCAAATTTATCAGAGGCTTTTCTGGAAAGCCTGTGAACCCCTCTGTGGATATTGGCCCTGTAATCTAAATAATATTCATTCATGGCTTCTACAACGGGTCGGGGTGTCAGACAGGTGGCCCCATTATCAAAATAAATAAGAGACGAGGTGAGGGGAATGTCTGCTCGTACATCATCTGGAACCTTCATATGATCACAGATTAGATTGATAATATTCTTTATATATTTTATTGATAAATTGACAAAAATTATAGTTTATAATATATTTTTGAAATATCATGACAAAAAAGTACAATTAAATAATAGCAAAATAATGAGGGAGATGGAGGATGCACACATAGAGAGAGGGCACTACAGGATGTATTTAGATTGTTTCAGAATTCATTCTCCAGTAATGTGGAGAGGAGAAAAGTGTATTTCCAGTATGAGAATAGTATACCATATTTGTTGATGGCAGAAGGAAGGTATGATATTTCTTTTTTATTTTTCTTATTTCTTATTTTCATTATCGAATACAGAGATACAGGATTTTCCGTTCAATATTATACTGGTTTCTTTCAGGGATTACGTTATTTTGAACCCATTAATGCTCCACCGAAACTCACACCCCATAACAAAACGGGATAAGCAATCATGCGTTCCATGCCACCCACACCCAACCCAAGATAGATGCCGGCTATAAATAGAACCAGCGCTCCCAGGGCCAGGAGACCCAACAGGATGGAGCAATAGTTGAGAGGAAATGTAAGCAGGGTATGGGAACTGATTGCTGATAACCCACCGAAGAGGAATGCAGTGAGGGCAGCAATCCCATGGATCAATCCATAATCTTCTGGAAACACTCCCACCCCTACAGCTCCCACACCGGTGAGAATGAGTAGCACAGTCAATACCCTATATGAATATGCACGATGAACAAAATACATACCCAGGAGGGTACTCACTCCGAGAATGATCATGGTGGCGTTGAAAAGGATAGCAGTGGTTCCCACTCCGAGATCACTGATGTAATTGGTAGAAATACTGTATCCAGGATAATGGCAGGCGGATATGAGCATCAATAGTACAGATTGAATACCAGCAAAGAAGAAAAAAGCACCAGCAATTGTTTTATCAGTATATAGCATATTATTGAATAGTATTTTCTCCATAAATATGTATTGATTTTCCAGGAAAATGAAAAGAATCATATTTTTCAATAGAACAAATCTCATCCCTGCATGTAAAAAAATGTACATTTTTACCTATAATGTCGATGGGAAGGAAAATTATAAATGGTAATCAATGTATCTCTAGATGAATGGTAACCCTTTCAGAAGTGATCAAAGTATCGGCCCTTCTTGCAGCCACCATTGTGTTATGGATTGCCCATGCTACCTATCCTCATGAGTACCTGTTACAGGGATATCAGACTTTCCTTGCATTCAGTATTCTCTATATCATCTTTAAATCCATTTTTGAAAAACGGGTAGTATCTCAAATTGAGGATTCAAAAACCCGGTATTCTTTCAGGAAAACAGTTTCCATATTGTATCTGGCCCTGCTTTTTTTAGTTATTATACGCATCTGGGTAGAAGAAACAGAAACCCTCATTGTCACCTTTGGATTGGTAGGAGCGGGTGTGGCTGTGGCATTACAGGATTTTTTCAAAAATTTTACAGGAGGCATTGTCATATTCCTGACAAAGATATATTCTGTGGGGGATAGAATCGAGATAGAAGATAATTATGGAGATGTTATAGATATTGGGATTTTTTATACCACATTGCTGGAGCTCAGACGATGGATAGCAGGAGATCAGGCAACAGGTGGGCTGACAGTCATCCCCAATGGCTTCGTGTTATCCAAGTCTATTTACAATTATACAAAGGATAATACCTTCATCTGGGACGAAATAGAAATTCCTATCACCTATGAGAGTGACTGGCGATTAGCTATTGAAACAATGATTACCCTGGTAAAAGAGGTGACGATAGAGATGATCACACAGGCCGAACAGGAACTCTCCACATTACGATTGAAGTACTACCTTTTAGAACGAGATGTGGAACCCGCAGTATTTGTCAGGCTTACCGATAACTGGATAGTGTTGCGACTTCGTTACATCACAGATGTACGCCAGAGACGGGCGGTAAGCAATCGAATCAGCCAGAATATTCTTCTAAAATTGGAAAGCACCCCGAATATACACATTGCTTCTGAAACCCTGGATATTGTTGGATTTCCTCAGGATAATAAAAAAAATAAGGGAAATGAGATCTAAATGTATATGTATGTGGAGAAGAAAACTGATAGGATGTGGGATCTTTACAGAATCTCTTCGATGAGATTATGATTTCTCACAGGAGAGAAAATCTGAAAGCATTTTGTTGAGTTCGGAGATGATCATGGTGCAGGGAATGAAAAATGGATATTTGGTGACTGTTATCAGTAAGGTTTTTCCTGAGCGTGTATATTCCCCTTCTGCATCAACTTTTCCTTCATAGGTGAAGGTGCCTTCATCTGTGTCTCCTGTGAAGATGAATCCGTAATCTTTGGCCATTTCCATCAACTGGGCTACTGTTTTTTCAGAATCTTTTCCTTTTATGGTGCATTCCATTTTACAGGTCATTGTATCTACCTCTATTGTTACTGGTATCTATGCCCGGATATATATAGATTGATCGGTTTCTTTCTGAGGATAAGGGGCTGCATTGATGATGAAGATATTCAGGACACAGAAAAGTTACCACCTCCTGGATACTGGTAAAACTCTTGTAAAAATGAACAGGATATGTGAGGATTATTCTACATTGAGTATGATGAATTCCTTCTGTAGCTGGCTGTATTCCTTGGGGAGCAGTGTTTGCTCATAGAGGGGAATGATCAACCGTGAATTTCCAATGACCACAATATCCTTGAGTGTCTGTAGATACTTCAACACAGCATTGAAATTTGTCTGGGTTATGAGGTATTCTACACCATCGAAGAGGATGACTGATTCTCTGCTCTGCTTGATGAAGTCCTGAAGAATGAAATTTAATTTAGAAAGATCGTTGGGGCTCACCGTGTTTTCCACCTCGGAGTGAGATAACCAGATCATGGGTGTTTTTACTAATTTGAGTTTTCTTCTCAGTTTTTCTGGGTACTCTCGTGATATAATAAATCCAGGGATGCCATGGGTGACATGATCGAAAAATATTTCCAGCGACATGGTGGGTCGTTTCTCCAGTACGATATACCCATCTGAAGTGTCAAGGTAGCGACTGAATTCAGCCTGGGATTCATTCTCAGCCACAGGTTCAATGACAATACGTGTTCTATCTATGAAGGCCGCACACATGCTGGCCAGAATTTCCAGGTCTTTCACATCGTCTTCTGTAATTTCTTTCTGGGGTTCAACATTATCTGCAGCAAGAGCAGCAAAGGCAGTATCCTGTACGATGATGGGTACCCATACAAAGGAGTGGGAATCAGATGTCATCTGTTTTCCCTTCACATGAGCTGTGTCTTTTACATATATGGTTTTTTTGTGGATAACACATTCCACACCAAAATACTGGGAATCTGTGAGAGAAATGGATGTTCCGATTTCAGGAAGGTCTATCCCCTTGCCATAATGATAGTCCAGAGTACCATGGGTAGAATTTACCAGTGCTATCCCACAACGGTCAAATCCCAGGTTTCTCATACTATCTACGATGATGTGCAACCCTTTCTCCCAGCTTCTCTCTTTCTGGAGGGTTTGCCTGGTATTGAGAAGGATTTCAATTTTATGTGATCGTTCCGCAATCCTCCGTTCAAGTTCCTCTCCAAATTTTTTCACATTATCATATATTCTTGAATTGCGTAATGCCGAAGATATGATTTCCCCCAGTGGTTGTAAAGCTACAACATCCTGGTCATCATAAGCATTTTTTGTAGATTTGGAGATGTGCAGGGCGCCTACAACTTCGTTTTCTACAATTAATGGGACTAAAATCTGTGATACACAAATATCAGTACCGTGAATTAATTTTCCTCTCGTATCTTTACCTGCATCGTCGATTCGCAACAGTTCTTTTGTTTTGATGCAGTGACCCACTAGTCCTTCTCCATAAGAGAGGGTCACATCCTTCATGAGTGGGGCTAAATTTTCAGATACAAAAGCGGGATAAATGACCTCTTTATCTTCAGATACCAGGAAGATCATGAAATTATCAAATTTCACTATATCCTGTAATGAATGGGACAAAAATCGATAGATTTTTTCCATATCCATGGTGGAGTTCAGTAATTTACTGGCCTTGAAAAGATTTTCCAGCTGTTTTTCAGCCCTTCTCCGTTCTGTGATGTCTCGAGACGTTGCAATATGAGCGATGGGTTCTCCACAGGAATTATTAATGATGGATGCATTGATTTCTCCAATGAATTCTGACCCATCTTTTCTTACAAGGGTATACACCTTATTTTTTATGAATTTTTCTTCCCGCAGGCTCTCAAAATCCTTCTCGGCCCCTTTTCGATGTTCAGGAGCTATGAGCTGGAAAGCATTCATGCCCACCAGATCATCAGGATTGTCATATCCGTGGAGATCCTGGGTACGTGGGGAGACATAGGTGATTGTACCCTGAAGATCGGTTACGATGATTGCCTCTGGAGAGGTGTGCACCAGGGTCTTGTACATTTCGTGTGTTTCTCTCTGATCCCTGAATAGTCGTGCATTTTCCAGAGCAACAGAAGTTTGTAAGGCCAGCATTTCCAATAATGTCCTGTCCTCTTCTGTGAAGGCATCAATTTCCTGGCTCTCCACATCGAGGACTCCCAGAATTCTTTCTTTAATTTTCAGTGGGACACTCAATTCTGATCTGGCATTCTGCAATCCCATGAGATAACGGTTATCTTTCCTCACATCCGGTATATACAGGGAAGTCCCTGTCCGGGCAACGCAGGCAGTTATCCCTTTTTTCCCCGATAGTGGGATGATAGTATCGGTATTGGGTTTTTTAAGGCCCCTGCATTCTTTAAGCTGAAGTTTTTCTCCTCTTTCATCCATCAGGAATAAATCAATGTTACCAAAATCCAGAATTTTTTCAGCAGCATCTAAAACTGCACTACATATTCTATCCTCATTTAAACTCAGAGTAATTTCTTTCAATAGTCCATAGATTGCAGATATCTTCTTCTCATAACCTTTTTTATCTTTCATTTGTTCCTCCACACAGTATTTTTATGGTAATTCAATAAAATTTTTGTGATAGTATTTAATAAACATAACTGCTGGGTTCGCTATTTTCAGAGTCATGCAATCTTTATAGAGACAGGCACTGTATAAAGTCAATAGCTGAAAATACGCTTCAACCTATTCCTGTATAAACAGAAAATAACTTTTGTGAGGAAATGTCACTCAAAACATCTCATTATTGCAAATGTGATAGAGAGGTCCATTCATACAGACAGACCCACCCGTAATTTTGAAAGATATTTTTTTAATTCATCTTTTCCCTCTTCAGTTATATAAATAGCAGTTCTTGGCCCTTTTTTGCTTAAAATTTTTTTAATATGTATGTATTTATCTTTTTCCAGATGTTTTAAATGACTATCAAGATTACCAGAAGTTAAATGCAGGGAATTTTGAATATCTGTAAATATCATTCCATTTTTATCCTGTAATAATATCATGATACCCAGACGAACTGGATTGGAAAGGTTTGATTTAGAAGAAAAAAGCTGCCCGAATTCTTCAGTTACTCCTGTTCTAATTATATCATGAGCACTGGTAAATACATGATATGCTGCAGCAGCATACACAGTTAAAAATACCCCAGCTGTAACAAGGGGGGAATAGAGTGAGGGAATACCTATGACACAGATTCCCGATATGAATAATGCGATACCAATCCAGAACAGCTCTGTATGATAATGAGGAGTGTCATAGATATGGATAATTACACTGAAAATGGAAAAATTACACAATGAAACACCAAAAAGGAAAATGATGCAGAAATTTATTTCAAGAAAGCGTATGAGCATATAAATGATGATTAATATACATATGAGAATGAGGACTACTGCACTGTTAGAGAGAATTTCCCTTTTTCTAGCAAGAGATTTTTTCTTTCCTTCCAGAGCATCAATGTGGATTTTATATGCACTGTGAAACCCAGTTCCAACCCATACTATATACGAACCCACAAATGCCAGGAGTAAGAGCATGCTGATCATAGAAAGGGGGACAGGAACATACTGAACGAGGAGATGGTCATATCCTGTGAACACTATCATGAAGAAAAAATAGAACCCCAGTAACAGAAAGAGATTCCCATGGCTCTTTCGATTGCGATATGCGATAAACCGTTCAACCTGTTCGAAAGCGAGAAGCAATTCTTCATCTTTCATGGTATGCACTTTGTATTACAGAGTTTTATCATCTTTTATAAAGTAATGGGAATCACCTATTGCCATGAGTATGAAGGCCTTGTGTGTAAAAAATCTGGTCAAACACTATGGACATAAAAAAATTCTCGATAATGTCAATCTAACACTGGACGAGGGAGAATTTTATGCGCTCATGGGACCCAATGGATCGGGAAAAACTACCCTTGTATCAATCATTGCTTCTGTGATTCCGGCTGATGAAGGATCAGTGAGAATCTATGGACAGGATCACGGAAAATCTCTGGTAAGTTATGTGCCACAGGAACATTTTTCCTCACCTCTTCTCACAGGAAGAGAAACGCTCTGTTATTTTGCCCAGCTCCAGGGTTTCTCGCGTCAGAATGCACGATCCCTGACCGAACCTATTCTGGAGACTGTAGGACTTTCAGATGAAGCCAATAACCGTGTAGCAACCTATTCAGGGGGTATGCGAAAACGACTGGAAGTAGGGACCTGTCTCTTTCCCGGAACTAAATTAGTTATCCTTGATGAACCCACAACAGGATTGGACCCAGCTGCCCGGAGAGAATTCTACAGGATGATTTCCACAGTGAGCGAAGAAGGAAAAACAATTCTCCTCATAACCCACATCGGTGAGGATGCAGAACTGGCACATACGGTGGGATTTATACATGAGGGGACAATCATTGCCCAGGGTTCACCGTACCAGTTAAAGAAGCAGAGTAATCTCCACCAGGTGGTGACGGTGGAACCGACAGTACCATCAGAACATGTGGCTTCTATCCTCTCTTCCTTCAGTGTATCAGAACAGATTCTGGAAACTGAATCAGGGTTCAGGCTCTACTGCAATGATGCGAAGACCACTATCCCCAAGGTTATGCGAGCTCTTGAATCACAGAGAATACATCTTTCTACCTGTACCGTGGAGGTACCTTCTCTGGAAGATGTTTTTTTTACTTTAACCAGAAGGCAGGTGTCAGTATGAGTCAGGTATATGCTACTGTGGAAAAAATGGTAAAAGAATTTTTCAGAGATAAGGTCAATCTCTTCTTCACGCTCATACTCCCCCTTTTTTTCGTGCTGGTCATGCCCATTTTGTGGGGGGATGTTCCTCAGACCGTGATTCCTGTGTTGAAAGGAGGCCTGACTTTGACCATGATCAGCTTTCTGATCATGATCGGAGGTCAATCAAATCTTGCTGGCTCAATCGCTGCTGATAGAGGAAGAGGGTTATATACAAAAATTGCTTCCATGCCTTTATCTCCGGTGAAAGAGGGAACAGGAAGAATCCTGGGAATTTTTATCTATATATGTGTGGGAGCGGTCATCCTTCTTGCCGCGGGCCTCATCAGCGGTGGGAAAATTTCAGTTCACAGCATGCATCTCTTCATGAGTATTGGGTGCTATTTTTTGATTGCACTTTCATCCACCGGTATTGGGTTGATCATTGCATCATTGGTAAAGGGAGAGTCTGCTGCCACTCATGCAGGTATTGCCCTGACCCTGCTCACAGCCTTCATGGGGGGCCTGTTTCTTCCCTATCATATGTTGCCCCGGATTTTTCAGTTCTTTGCCCGTGTTCATCCCATTACTTCTGCTAATGCTGCGATTGTATATCTTTTGGAGGGAGAATGCGTTTCTTATTACAATCCCCTGCAGCCTGCACAGATGGGAATAACTATCGTCTTATCTGTTATTCTTTTCACCAGTGGAATGATTCTCTATTCAAAACACTGCTGGGTAATCCAATAATACCAGGGCATGAGAATTTCAGTGAGTTAATGAAGACATGGTATACTTCACCTGATACTGAAGCAGTACAGAGAGAGCACAAAAAAGAAAGGTCACTTTACATCGTTTAAGGCATATAATAGATTACTATTTTCTGATTTTTTTCTCATGTATCTACCAACCGCATGTTTTCATAACAAACGATTTGGTTGAATAATCTATATGACGGGGTCGAAATATCGGTGAAAAGAGTAATAGATTTTTTAGTATAATATCTTTTTATATTTTAAATTGTTATAATTATTATATAAAATGAGAGTAAATAGTCTATTCTATGGGAAAATCATCTCATAACAGGCAAATTGCTCAATTAAATAAGCAATATGATTATAAATTGTTTCTTCATAGAGTATGTGTTCCATGATAATGGTGGTATGTAATGCAGTTATTGGTTCAGGTACAGGAAGTGTACAAGCAGATGAAAAAAAGGAGAGGGTTTTTTCAGCAGACGCGATATATCACATATATATGGAACATGGAGGTATATAAATGAAATTACAGAAGATTTCGACAATTTTTGTGTTCTTGATTTTATTTTTTTCGATTTTAATGGCAGTTGGTGCCCAAAGGCCAGAATTAGAAACTCGACAGAAAGGAGGAATCCTGTTAAATGCCATCAATTACACAATAGAGGTAAAAGACAACGATGAAATTGCAGTTATTTGTACCATAACTCTGACCAACATAGGTGAGGAGATCATCGATGAAATGTCTTTTGATCTGGTGATACAACAGGGTGAATTTCGGGACATTACCTTTTCAGATGAAGCTGGGACTATCTTGGAATATGAAACAAGTGTAACTGGTGTTCATTTTTACATGGATGTCACCCTGGGCAAGTCACTTAATCCACAGGATACCTATGGCATAATCAGTACCTATACCCTGCTGGGAGACCTGGAAAGAAATGAAGATACCATCACCACCCGAGCTCCTTTGCTCATTCCCATAGTCAAGGAGAGCAGTGGAAAAACGAAAATCACCATGGAGATGTTGGGTCCAGTAGAATACCAGTGCACGCAGGCAATTCCCCAACCCTCAGAAAAATCAATCGTTGATAATAGAGGATACTCTACCTGGGAGATGTCTATGTTGCCACCGTCCCTCCTGTATGTCACATATAAGCCAGTGGGGACCACAACCGTTTCTATTCACACCCTCATATTGGTAGGTATTGCTGTGTGGGTAGTCATAGTTGCTATTTATGGATATCGAAAATTGAAGTGATAGTGATGGGCACATGAGAAGTTGATGATATTATGCATAGAAAAGAAAAAATTAGATGTGCTCATCTCTTTTTAATTTCCGAGGGGGATCCCACAGAGCATCATGCAACAATTGAAACATCCAGTGTATGCATCGAAATCTATGCTGTAGACAGTTTTGAAAAGGGAGAAGCATTGTGCAGAACATTAGTTGATGAAGGAATATCGCTCATCGAATTATGTGGTTCATGGGGGTATACCGGTGCTTCACGCATTCTTGCAGCTGTTGACAACCAGGTAGCAGTAGGATTCGTGACACATCAACAGCATAATGCCAGTCTGGTGCAGAAAGTCATGGCAGATTCCACAAATCCCTACAATACATTGTGAAGATGCGGAGAGGAGAGTACAGATTATTATTAAAAATAAAGAGGCTAGAAAAATGGAAGGAAATGAGAAGAAGATGTTCAAAGGCGGATATATGGGTAAATATCTGGTAGTTGATCTCAGTTCCAAATCTTATGAGGTTATACCCCTAGATCCAGAATTTGCAGATAAATATGTAGGTGGACGAGGCTTTACAGCCCGAATCGAATTTGATGAACTAAAAAATATTGGTGACCCCCTTGGCCCTGAAAATGTATTGATTTTTGCCCCAGGTCCTCTTACAGGGACTGGATATATTGGTGGAAACAGGATTACCGTGGGTGGAAAATCTCCACTCACCGGGATTTTAGGTGATTCTTCGGTGGGAGGATGGTTCCCTATACGGCTCAAACAGGCAGGATATGATTATTTGCTCATCAGAGGGAAATCTGAGAATCCCGTATTCCTCTGGATAGACGATGATACTATAGAATTCGTAGATGCATCTGATTACTGGGGAAAAGATACCTATGAGACCAGCGAGTTCCTATATGATACATATGGTAAAGATACGTCTACATTTCTCATTGGTCAGGGCGGTGAGCACTGTGTTCGATTTGCCAGTGTCATTTCCATAGATTATGGATGCGCACCACGGGCTGCAGGGCGCACCGGTATGGGAGCAATCATGGGATCCAAAAACCTGAAAGCAATCGCAGTGAGAGGAAGTAAGAGAATTCCTGTGGCAGATAAAGATGGGCTGAAAGCCATCATAAAGCAAACCGGAAAAACCATCAAAGAGGATCCCCAATATCGGTTATTCAGTGATTATGGAACAACTCGATTTATCTCCGTACTCAATACAGTGGGATGTCTGGCCACCAGGAATAGACAGGATCTCGTTTTCGAACATGCAGATAAAATCGATGGTAAGGCCTTGCGGAACACCTATTTTGTGAGAAATGAAAAATGTCCTTATTGTTTTGTGAGCTGTGGTGTGGTTGCCCAGGTGCCCTCAGGTGATTTTGCTACTCGAGAGGTGAAACTGGAATTCTTCCCCCTGGCTTCCCTGGGATCAAATGTGGGAAACAGTAATTTAGGATCTGTGGTAAAGGCAAAGGAACTCTGTGATGCCTATGGCATGGATATTGCTGAATCCGGGGCAGTCATTGGATTTGCCATGGAGTGTTACCAGCGGGGACTCATTACCAAGGAAGATACCGATGGTCTTGATTTCTCCTGGGATAACAGTGCAACACTGGTCCCTCAGTTACTGGAAAAGATTGCCATGCGAGAAGGAATTGGAGACAAGCTGGCAGAAGGTGTGTACCGATTTTCACAGCACGTGGGAAAGGGATGTGAGCATTTTGCATTGCAAATTAAGGGAATGAGCATGGAAGTCATGGATCCCCGGATGATGAAGGTCTATAATTCTCGACAGCGTATTGCCAGCAGAGGTGCAGATCACCTGAGAGGCCAGGGTGTAGGAGGAGATGTTCTGGCAACCCAACCAGTCCCTGAAGCAATGAAAGGGCTCTTGCGTAATGAAACGCACTGTGCGCTCTCCAGCATGCTTGGATTGTGTAATTTCCCCGATATATTATGGTCTTCTACCCGAGAAATCACGGATGAAAAGGCAATCAATGGTCGAATTACAGCATTGAGTGCAGTTCTGGGAGAAGATATCTCATGGAGTGATCTGGCGAAAAAGGCTGAGAGAATTACAAATCTGGAACGGGCAGTCCTCGTAAGAGAGGGGATAACAAAAGAGGATGATAAGCTTCCAAAAAGATTCTTAGAAGACCCAGTTCCCAGTGGACCGACCAAAGGACAGGTATGCGATATTTCTGACGAATTTATTCATGAGTATTACACAAACAGAGGGTGGGACCTGGACACAGGAATACCTACCGAAGAAAAGTTAGCAGAATTGGGATTAGATGATGTGGCTGCTGAACTCAAGTCACTGGGAAAATTGGCATAATACTGATATTATGAGGTGATATGTATGGCAAAAGTCATCGGCATCAGTGGAGGACGGCGCGAGGGAAATACGGACCATTTCCTTCAGCGTGCTCTGGATATCATAGCAGAGAGCGATATTGAAACAGAACTCATTCCCCTGGCTGATTACACTATTAAAATGGATACCTGCAGCACCTGTCCATCTGACTGCGGTGCTCGACGGGCTGTGTGTGCGACCAAAGATGATTTCAACACTATTTTCCAGAAAATGGTGGAAGCAGATGGTATCATACTGGGATCACCTGTCTACTGGGGCGGCATTCCTGCAAAACTCAAAGAAGTGCTCAACAGGGCAGGAATTCTCAGTGAAGGACGGGTCTCTGCAGAGATGTCAGTGTATGCTCTGGGACAGGCTGACG
>AZIF01000113.1_pt1 | contig 13902 bp, 13 predicted proteins | sample 359031 | NCBI WGS metagenome assembly AZIF01 (sample SAMN02429710, study PRJNA222658) | marine sediment metagenome | biome: Sediment sample; isolation source: sample MGS-PRI from oil contaminated site at the harbour of Priolo Gargallo... | place: Italy: Priolo | collected 2011-03-08 | depth 6 m m
AATTCTGGTATAATGGTCTGTCCGGGAGAAAACCGATGGAGACATGCCCAGAGGTGATCCTACTTCTACAAAGGGAATGTTCAGCCCAAAGGCATTGTAAGAGTCAATGAAGTAACAGGCAGCAGCCTGTAATGAACTTTTTTCCTTTATGAAAATATACTGCATGTCCCGTACCTGAGATTCTTCTATGGTCTGAAACCAGGAATAGGATTGTTCTATATTGTCTGTCCCCACCAGTGCTCTCCATTGGTTTTCGGGTATATCCTGGATGGTGGTGGATTTCTGGATTTCCATATATTCACCTTTTCTTTCATTCTGTATGAGTGTATGTTCTCATGCTCTCTCATGCAGAGTATATTCTGTTTTTTTCCCTTTATAAATAAATCATCTCTCATATCTTCCCTCTCCCCCACGATATCTGAGATAGAGTATCTGTTCCAGATACTGTGATAGAGTGTAATCCCAGAGAAATACCCGGATGAACCTATGCAGAGAGTACATTCCTTTCTGGTGAACAGCTGTTCTGTGAAATATCTGGAGAATGAATATCATCCTGATACATGGTGAGTGGAGGTTGCATTCGCACTGTATTCCCGGGTAAATTCACTCATGAGCACTGGTCGGGTATGAGGAAGGATCCACTGGAGAAATGTCTTCAACTGAGTTTTGAGAGGTGTTCCTGTATGCCAGGTGTAGAGAGGTCCTCCGTATGCTTTGATTGAAACGAATTCCCAGGGATGAAAATAGATACACACATAATCTGTTTTCAACCGATTGATAATTAATTTCGCATATGATGATCCCAGGGTCCGGAACCAGATCCAGGAGAGCGGAAATCGAAACACAGGTGAAACACTCACCGGGATTTCCAGGACACCCTCCTCCTCAAAAGGTGTACAGGGTGCTTTCAGTAAATTATACCTTCCGGGTACATAGGTGGGATGAAGAGAACTGGAATATGAAAATCCAGCTGAGTGTAGTACGCGGTAGGAGGGTGGTCTCATGCGGGGAGCCCTGAATCCATGAATCTTTTTTTCAATGAGATGTTCCAGCAGCATCTTTCCCTGGTAGAGTCGATTGAGTGCAGTCTGCTCTTCCATTGTCTGATAATCATCCTGGTGTCTCAATCCATGGCAGGCAATCTCATGGTATTGTGCCAGTTCTTTGATAAAATTTGGAACCTGTTCGGCAAAAGAGGCAGTGGTAAAAAAGGTAGCAGGAATATCCAGTTCTTCACACAGCGACTGAACCTCCTGTCCACCCTCGTATCCTATGGAAACCCCCTGATCTCCAGCCCGTTCAAATTCTTCAAGATCAAAAGATAACAGTAATTGTTTTTTCATTCTTTCACCCCTCTGTTAATATCGAGAAAGGAAATCCTTTTATTCTCCTTTTACATACGGATTTCCTTCTGATCCTCATATATGCAATTTTTCTCCCAGATATCGACCCCATTTTTCCAGGGGAGCTATATTGAGCAGTACCAGAATCACCATGAATCCCGCAAACCAGTACACCAGTTCACGCATCAGAGGATCTCGTCCAATGAAAAAGGACACGTGGTACACCCAGGATGCCACCTCAGAATAGGGAAACTCCCATCGTATATGGAAAATGGTCTGGAACACGAAAATATTCAGGCAGGAAAAATACACCAATAAGCCTGAGAGAACTATTTTCAGTGTTTTTTCAGAAGATCCACCGCCAATCCGGAACGCCAGTGCCACACCGTAAATAAATGAGGGCAAAAGCATGATGTAGAATGCTGTCCACATTTCTGTGGTAAATACTTCCCTGGTTTGATCAAACAACGGAATGAATACTTCTTCGAAAGCCTCATCGCTGACATTCCCAAACCATGCCCAGGAGAGGGCATTTTCATAGGGAATGAGGAAGGCAAAAATGAGCAGGATGACCAGGAGGTATCGGTGCTTCCATTGGTTTGGGAAGAGAGCTACTGCAAGGGCCATGAATATCAGTGCACACAGCTTGGGTACAAATACGGCAAGAGAGACCACTTCTCTGGTATGGGGAGAAGAAAAGAGCATATATCCGCCTACAGAAATGGCCAGTATGAGAAATATCAGCCATAACCACTTTCTTATTGCAGACATTTTCTTTCACCTCATGGTTGGTGATGTGTAAAATATATAAACCTTTCCATAATACAATCAGAAATTTCATACAGATGCTCGTCTTATTACCCGGGAGAGGCTTCATTTCTAGGGCCACAGAACAGGAACGGTTCGGGTAACCGGTGAGTGGAATCCGCTAGGGCTATAAAGCCCCAAGGGAAGAAAAAATCATGTATATCGATCTTCACACTCACACCACCTGTTCAGATGGTACTCTCACTCCTGAAGCCCTGGTCCAGCATGCACAAACCTGTGGGTTGCAGGCAGTGGCCATCACCGATCATGATACGGTGGCTGGAAATCAACCTGCAATTGAAGAAGGAATCACCAGCTCATGCGAAGTAGTCCCGGGAGTGGAACTCTCTGCCACCGCCGAAGGAACGCTTCACATACTGGGATTATTTGTAGATTCTCACAACCCCTCCCTCAGAGAAGCCACCCAGTTTCTCCAGAAAAATCGAAAGACACGCAATTTGAGCATACTCTCCCGTCTCTCAGAACAGGGTATCATCATAGACCGGGAGCCCTTCATACAGAATGCTTATCTGGGTCGACCCCACATCGCCCAGGCTCTCATGGACCAGGGAATTGTGGGCTCCATAGATGAAGCCTTCCAGCACTTTCTCAAGAAGGGGGAATCTGCGTATGTGGAACGGGTGAAACTGTCTCCTCAGAACACACTGCATGTTATCAGGCAGGCAGGAGGAGTGAGCATACTGGCACATCCCATTACTCTTTCCCATCCAGAGGAGATGCTGACTGAGCTGCTTCCCTGTGGTCTTCAGGGCATTGAGGTGTACTACCCCACTCATTCTCCTCAGGATATCGAGCATTTTTTACACTTGGCAGAAACATATGGATTACTGGTTACCGGTGGATCTGATTTTCACGGAAGTCACAAACCACATATCCAATTGGGATGCATGCAGGTTCCCGCTTCTCTCCTGGAACCTGTCAGGAAAGCACACCAGGCCCTGAAGCAGACTTTAACACAATAAAATAAAGAGAAAGAAAAAAAGAGAATAGTCTCTTAGACAGGAGTGTAATCATCTATTTCTCTATATATGCCCTGATTAAATTCCTGAGGTGCTGTATGGACTTTGAAGAGTTTTGCTGTACCGAAATCTTTTACCAGTTCAAAATAACGGAGTCCTTCTCCATTGAAGAAAAAAAGCCTGGTCAGCATGCAATCTAAATCCTGTTCCTTGATAAAGAATACTTCTGTTCCCATGTCCTGCCATTCCACATCCGAGATGAAGAAGGGAAGATCATGAGGAGGAATGAAGATCACTCCGCCCTGCCCCTCACCCTGTTCACGCTGCAGCATCATCTGTGTTCCCTCTATAAAGAAGATGGTCCCCATACTGGGTATATAATTTTCCTTATCGAGAAAATAACTGTGGTAAAATCCAGTGGCTTTTTCCTTTATTACTGCAACTGTCAGAGAGGTAGTTCCGAAGATATATTCTGTACCTGATAACAATTTCTTGGCCTTGTATCCAAATAATGGTGTATATCTCCTCCCTTCACCTGTTCCAGTGACATAATTCCAGTTTCCAAAATACGAGAGCCAGTAAAAGGTGAGCATACTCCAGTCACTCACCAGAATATAGGCATTATCCTCTGCAAATCCCTGCATTTCCTTTTCCACTGCCCAGTGGTCATCCTTAGGGAAATTACGGAGGCTTCTCACCTCTGACTCGTCTGAAAATCCATAAATTTCCTTCACCGCTACCTCTTCGTCTGTGGTTTCTATGATTTTTCCGAATTTGACCACTCTCCACTGGATATCATAATGCCCACCATTCATCACCGATCTCCGCTTGGCAATGGATTCGATCCAGTACCCCATGTCCCATCCGGCCAGAATCACCGCATCCTGAGGTGTGTTTTCATTCATCCAGGTTAACATGCTATAGAGATCGTCGGTCATCACCGATTCGGAGCGGCTGGCCTGTTCAGCAGTGATATAACTGGGTACCAGGGCGAGAGAGCAGGCCAGGAGTACGGAAATGACTCCCTTTTGAGTGACACGTTCTTTGAGGATCTGTGGAAGAAAGCCGAAGAAGCACCCTGCAGCCAGTATGAGGGGGATGGCAAAGAGCAGGGTGTAACGCCCTCCCAGTGTCATGAGCACTGCAGTCCCTGCCATGTACAGTACAAGGTAGACGAGAATCTCCAACGTATATTTGTCCCGCTTCCACAGGAGCAATATGATGCCAAAAGGAGCTATGAAAAGGAGCACCCCAAAGTAATCGAGCATTCGGGAGGCCGTGATTTCAAATCGCTGCATGATGGAAATGGAGATGTCGGGTATGGCCAGCCCCTCCTGGGAAGCAGGTCCACCTGCTGTGCTCACCATGGAAAAGAAGATGTTGAACACCCCTTCCTGGTAGAGAATAAAGGCGCTGATAGCAATAATACTCCCCCAGATCACCGGGTGAATCCGGGACTGGAGGGAAGGAGCTGTCAATCTATCGATAAGTATCCAGGCGAGTGCACACCCACCCAGGAGGAGAGCATATACATACATGCCCTCATATACAGAAAAGAGCAGCAAAAACACCAGAAAAGAAGCGGAAAATACGGCACAGATATTCCTGTCCAGGGTCTTTCGCACGGCGCCAATCACCATATAGATGAGAGAGGAGGCAAAGAGTAAGAGAGGAAGGTGCCAGTGCCCTCTCCAGGTTACGGCAAAGAGAAAAAGTGTCACTCCCAGAGGGATGTTCCATTTCAATTTTTTACTGATGAAGGTACCTGTACCTTGTTCATTCTGTTCCTTGATGGATGCAAAGAAAAAGTAACAGATGAGCAGGGAAAAGAGGACGATCCAGATATCGGTATCTGTGTAGGCAATGACGGTACGCATGACAATAGCTGTGTTCACAGCCACAAATGCGGCAGTAAACACTCCTCCTACATCGGTGGTCAGGGTCCTCCCGAGTAAGAAGGCTACAATAAGGGTGAGTATGATAGGGATGATATTGGCATAAATACACCATTGAAAGAGACTCATGGAAGAAAACACGCTGACAAATTTGTAGGAATAAGCAAGATAGTAATGGAAAAAAGGAGGATGCACCACGGGTGCTCCGGTGGGATATGCAGCTATCATATCGATCTGCGGTCTCGATCCCTGTTCAAGAATGGTTTCTGCCATCCGGTAATGGTAATATGGATCTACCACCAGGAGATAATCACCCTCTGTTCTCACATAATAACTCCTAATATACAGGCCGACAACAATAATCAAAAATACTGCAGACAAAAGCAAGAATAACCGATGATTACGGGACATGTCGTTCCTTTTCATTTCGAGTTTTTAAAGGTTTTGAGCTTAACCTCACGCGAGAGCTTTTCCTTCTCATACATGCTTTCCCTCGGTGTATTACTGGTGAGGGGAAAACCTTTTTTAGCTTCTATTGAGGTGATGTCCTGATGAAAAAGGCACATTCCACCTTGCAGACCCTGTATGCATCCCTGGGAGAGAACATCGATGCTGAATTCTATCCCTACACTTCCCTCAAACACACCATACGGAAGCGTCACAGCAAAATTTTCGTGAGAATCAGTGATTTGCTTGTGGATGCACCTCCAGATGTTTTACTGGCTATTGGGCGTATCTTACTGGCAAAACTAAACAAAAAGAGAGTATCAAAAAAAGATAGACAGGTGTATGAAAAATATTGCAATACTGATGAACTGCAGCACAAAGTATCTCAGATTTTACCCCGGAGAAAACGTCCTGTATCCATCATTTCCGGGAAGCATCACAATCTTCACGACAGTTTCTGCAGGGTCAATACCACCTATTTCAATAGCATCATGGAAAAACCATTACTAACCTGGAGTTCCCGTAAAGCAAAACGCACCCTGGGAAAATATGATCCTCAACGGGATGCAGTGATCATCTCCCGTATGCTGGATTCTCCAGTAATTCCTGAAGCATTCTTGGATTTTATCATGTACCACGAACTGCTGCATAAAAAACATGGGATTATCTGTAACGGAGCCCGTAACAAAATACACACCAGGGCATTCAAAAAAGATGAACAGAAATTTGCTGAATACGAGAAAATGAAGGCATTTTTACACACTATTTCAGATATGAAGATATGAAAATACAGAATATGAATGTATAAAATGAAAATATACTATATAAGATTCAATGACCTGCCCGGTGGTGGGGATTTCCTCCTGCACTTACAGCAAAGCCTTTCTCCCCCCCGCTACCCCTCAAGCATCCGACGTTCCCACTACCGCTGCTTCCTTCCGGACCTGACGGGATTCGCAGAATAAAGAGGATTCGTCTACTTTCCTCCGAAAGAGACGTCCTCTTCCGCAGATCGAGAGGGACGAGAGTTCATGGTCGGGACGATGCGCAGTTACAGCATTCCATCGTCGCCCACCGGGCTTTGGCCCCTGCATAAAGACCATTTCAGGTAACAGGAACGGCCTAGGTTCCCGGCCTAGTCCAGTGAATATGTCTCTTCCCATTTATAAAGATGTGGGATAGTATACTGTTCCATATTTCATCATTGCAGAGCACTCACCCCGCCTGTACTGTGTCGTGAGCTAAAGAGTTATAAATCTGTAAAACCTGAGGAAAATTCATGGAGTACAAGGTCATTCACGATCCCCTCCACGGTACGGTGAAGCTGGAAGGTATCTTTCTGGATTTACTGGAGACCCCTGAATTGCAGCGACTTCACCATATCCGTCAACTGGGACTGGCATATCTGGTATTTCCCGGAGCAAATCACACCCGGTTTTCCCATTCTCTGGGTACCTATTATGTGGCTTCCCAGATAGCACACAGACTCCAGCTTCCCGCAGAGGACCAGACTTTAGTTAATGTGGCAGCCCTCTTACACGATATCGGACACGGTCCTTTCTCCCACACCCTGGAATTTGCTTATTATTCCCGGTTCAAAAAGAGCCACACCGATTTAACCTCTCAATTGATACGGGGTGAGAACCAGCTGGAAGGTCGGGATAACGTACGAGTACCTTCTCTTTCTGATATACTGGAAACATATGATGTGGAAGAGAAGAATGTTATCCAGTTGATCCAGGGCATGAAGACACCCTATGGATGGACTCTCACTCCCTGGCTGGAGGGAATCCCCGCCGAGGAGCCTCACTACCTCACCCAGATCATACATGGTGAGGTGGATGCCGATCAGTTAGACTATCTGCTGAGAGACGCCTATTACACCGGGGTGGCCTATGGCATCATCGATTTACCCTATCTTTTAAATACACTGGTATTAACTGAAAAAACCCTGGCTATCGATCCTAAGGGTGTGGAAGCGGTGGAAGGGTTACTGGTAGCCAGAGCCCTCATGTTCTCTTCCGTGTATTACCATCATGCGGTGAGAATCTCTGAGATCATGCTCACCCGGGCTGCAGAAGAGACCATGGCTGAGTATCCTCATCTCATGAGCATGTCAGACTGGGAATTTCTCTCTCATCTACGCACTGGATCAGCATATCAAAGAGACATTGTCAATCGATTGCAGTACAGACAGTTATTCAAACGGGCCTACGTGCTGTATGCCAATGGTAGTACAGATACTGAATCACTCATCGAACTGACCCATCCAGAACTCCGTGAGGAAAAGGAACTGACTCTATGCAGGAAGGCTGGAATACCGGAAGGATATGCCTTTATCGACGTTCCTGAACGGGATATTCTCCTTTCTGAACCCCGTATATCGGGAGGCGGGCTTCCTGTCTATACAGGGGAATTTAAAAGCCTGGCAGAATATACCCCTGTGGCCACTGCCCTGCAGAAGAAAAAAATACCTCCCTGGAGGGTCATGGTTTCCACCCCCGCCAGATATCGGGAAGCAGTCAGGAAGGTCAGCGAGAAAGTGATTTTTTCCTAGAAAAAAGAAAAAAAGAGAAATGAAGCACAGCCAAATACTTCACATTGAATATATGTTCATATTATTTAAACTTTTTCCTTCCCCCTTCCTCACCTCTTGTCCTGACCTGTACTCTCGGATGTGTATGGGTGCATTGGCCACTCTAGATATCCACATTGAGCACAACTCTCACCACGATGCCGATAAGGAAGGACAATCCTGCAATACCCAAGCTGATAAAGGCCATTTCCATGAATCTCTTTTTGAAGGGTAAATCCTTGGCTACAGATATATAGAAGGTGAATATGAGGATGATGAGGATTGCATTGATGACAGTCACCCCCAGACAGAGGAAATGGTTTTCCAGGAGGAGGAAGGGAGCTATGAGGAAACCTACGGTGAGGATGTAGGCACCTCCGGTATAGATAGAGGCCTTTACTGGATTTAAGGAGCTTTCACCGGATTTTGTGGAGAGATATTCAGAAGCTGCCATGGAAAATGAGGCTGCAATACCGGTGATCAGCCCCGCCATGGCGATGACCTGTGCATTCTGCAGGGCAAAGGTGAATCCTGCCAGTGCTCCTGTCAATTCCACCAGTGCATCATTTAACCCCAGCACCATGGACCCCACGTATTTGAGCCGTTCCTCATCGATTAACCCGATCAATTCTTTTTCGTGCTCGTCTTCATCTTTCATAATACGCTCGGCCTCGGGAACAGAATCGACGATTTTGGCATACGATTCCTGGGCTCGTTCTTCTCCCTTTTCCATCAGTTTGATCCCAAAGGTGAGTCCAAATATACGGGCTATGAGGTAATAACCCCAGACCATTAGGGTATTCGGAGAGACAGATATCTGAGTATATTCCTCCCAGAACTGATAATGAGTGAGTTCCTCTGTAGATATCTTCTCCAGGATTTTCTGGTTTTCTGGATTCTGTGCCGTACGGGCCAGTTTCTCATAGATGTGATATTCTGTAATTTCATTTTTCTGAGCAGTGAGAATGAACTGGCGCAACTGATCATCCTGTATGGGGGAATCCATGGAGAGTAAATCGACTCATTTCTTTATATATTTTTGGCATTTCCCTCAGATACTCTTTCATCCTTCTTCATAGTATCAGAGGTGATTGTGAGATATGTATGGCTAATATGATCTCCATATTACTCTGCTTGGGAACATTCACTGGATGCATACTCCTGGATTGCCTGGGAGTTGTCGAAGAAGAGAACCTGCTCACTACATCCTGCTATGACAAATTGCCCATTATCACTTATGGTGACGGCAATAAAGGAGTGTTCTGCTTCATATTCCCACAGTAATATGCCCTGTGTATTATAGACCTGTACGGCAAAGAGGGGAAGAAATGATCCTTTCTGCACACCCACCACACAATATTCTCCATGGTCACTGATAGCAATATCATCCACAAAGAATGCATTGGTAACAGTTTTCTCCCACAGAATAGTTCCCTCTCTATCCAGCAGATAGGGGGTGTGGAGAGATGTCCCCAGGAGGATGTATTCACTATCGTGTGATATGGCAATGCTAGATACAGGTCCCACATCTCTTATCCACAGGAGTTCGCCCTCCAGGGTGTAACTGTGTACCTGGGTGTTCTGTGATCCGAAGAGGAAATACCCCTCATCTGGGGCGATGGCCACATCCTGAGAAGTATATGGATTTCCACGATAAAATGAAAAAGAATATATCATCACACTGTATAAGTGTTCTCTGATAAATTGCATCATAGGTGTAGATGGTCACTCTACCTTCATCGATTTCAGACAGTCTATTTCCAATGATGATTTTGAAGTCCCATCAGGATATAAAATCTGGGTGGGTCCAAAAAGAGAATGATAAATGAGTTCTGTCTCTTCTCCATTGGCATTCGTCATATGAGTGAGATTGTTCAATTGATCATATTCATAGTACGTGGAGTAGAAATTGGTTGAATCTATGTATTCCCATACTGTGTGCAATCTATTCTCCCAATCATAGAGTACTGAAAACGAAAAGGTTAAATAATAAAAGAGAAATGAAATTCTATATGAATAATCTTAAATCAATTCGTATAAAAGGAAACACCATCTTAATTATAGCTCTGCTAGCAACCATATTATTGTCTACAGCTGGAGATTCTAATCACTATGGAAAGATTGCCTTTTCTACAGCGAGAGATGCGAACTGGGAAATCTATGTGATGAATCCAGATGGATCCAACCAAACAAGGATCACCTATACCGAGTATGATGAATTTAATCCTAAATGGTCTCCCGATGGAACACAATTTGTGTGTGTGGTGGGAGTTGGAGATGGAAGACCTGAAATTTATGTGATGAATGCTGATGGAAGTAACCCTGTCAATCTCACGAAGAATTCTGAATGGGAACATTTTCCCTGCTGGTCTCCTGATGGAAAAAAGATTGCCTTTGTTTCAGAAAGAGATGGAAACAGACAGATCTATGTGATGGATGCTGATGGATCAAATCAAATTAATATTTCCAATAATGAGTTCTATAATACTTATCCTGCCTGGTCTCCCGATGGAAAAAAAATAGCCTTTACATCCAAAAGAGATGGTAATTGGGATATTTATGTAATGAATGCAGATGGATCAAATCAGATCAATTTGACAAATAACCCAAAAAGTGATATTCAATCTGCCTGGTCTCCCGATGGAAAAAAGATTATCTTTTTTTCAGATCGAGATGGTGTTGGAGATTTCTATGTAATTGACATTAATAATAATGAAATAATAAGAATAACAAATAACCAATGCAATGGTTTCTTGCCTGCCTGGTCTCCTGATGGAAAAAAGATTGTATTTGAATCCAGTAGAGAAGGTGGTGGAAATTCTGAAATCTATGTGATGAATGCTGATGGTTCAAATCAAAAAAATATTACCAATCATTTTAACCTTGACAGTTATCCTTCCTGGTGCTGTAGTGCCCTTACCCCTCCCGTGATTCCTGAAAAGAGAGATAATAAAACTATCCCTACTATAATTGCTTGTATTATCATTATATCTGCATTCAGTTATTTTCTATATAAAAAGAAAAAGAAAGGGTAAAATAAACAATTTGATATTAAATGAGTTCAATATCCTCTGGTAAAGGAAGTGAACTATCTGATGGAGCTGGTGGATCAAAAGCACACGGACATATTTCTAATATATCACCAATTATTTCCTCTCTCATCATAATTTTACTATACAGCATTATTCCATATGCTTCTAAAGATTTCTGTAGAGAGCCTACTCCCCATGTCCTATTGACACAGGCAAAGACATGAATCAGGTCATAAGCATATTTAACATGGCCAAAAATACCTAAAATTTGTGAAATTAATTTCAGTCCTACTTTCTCTGCAAGTTTCTTAATTATCTCCTTTCCCACTTCCTTTCCTACTTTAATAAACATTTTTTCAGCACTGAATTCATCTCTATTAAATAATAATGATGGAAGATAAAATCCCATGTCATTTAAGAAATCAAGACATTCATTGAGTTCTTCATCGAATCCTCCTGGACCCATGAGAATATCCAGGTCTTTTTCAATTGCCTTTCCCAGATATTCAATCTGATATTGAATTTCATCGAGATCAGCGAGTCTTTGTTTAATGAAAGAATCTGACGCACACTCACAATCCCCTGAAGAGGCAGCTAACCCCCATGTATCCTTGAATCGAAGCGGATTATTCATACAATATGCATACCGATTTTGACTCTGAGGGTCAGATAATTCTCCTCTGTAAGGATCACGGGTGATGAATCTCCCAATTTCGGGATCATAGTATCGAGCACCGAAATAATATAACTGAGATGCATCCAGTTCCTTTCCCGTATACAGATAGGATTCTGATTCACCACTGATTTCACTCGTTCCAAAAGACTGGTACATTACCTGGGAGAGGACAGTCCCATTTTCATCTGTGGTGAGCCGTGTGGTACCTACATGATCTGAATGATAGTACTGTGTCAACCCGCCCACTTTTTTTGCTATCTTTCCCTGAAGGCCATAGATGTAAAGTGCATCTATACCTGTATCTGGATTTTTCTGATACAGGATGTTATTTCCCCTGTAGATATAGATACTATCCTGATAATCCTGGAGAGATTCGCTCCACTCTGATTTTTTAATTCTGCGACCATCTCCATCATACCAGAATTGATCGATTACTTGTGCATTTAATTGAACATGGGTGAGCCGATCGGCATGATCATACTGGTAACCAGAGGTGTCAGTTCCCTGTTTGCTCAATAGATTTCCCTTTTGATCATAGGAAAAAACAGATCCATCGCTCATGGAAAGCAATTCATTCATCTCATTGTACGTATATTGAATTCCACTGGATGAAATCCTGTTTCCCACTGGATCATAGGCATAGGAAAATGATCCTAATCCAGTACTCTCAGATATGAGTCTGTTCAGTTGATCATAGGTGTATGTTTCTGTGACTGTTTCAAATAATAAGGAATCTGGATTGAAATAGCCATTCTCCAATTGAGTAATATTTCCTGTGGGATCGTAGGTGTACACAAGATTGAGAAGCTCTTCTCCATTTTTACTTGCCTGGATCTGAGAAGGTCGTCCACAGAGACAATCGTAGGAATACTCTGTCTGGACACCATTTCCACATACAATGGTTTCAATCCAGGAATTTTCATTATAGGTATAATCTGCTAATCCGGGAATTGAAATCAATCGATTCAAATCATCATACACAAAAGTAATAATCGTTCCGTCGGGATAGGTGATAGATTCCAGATTGGAGGCTGCATCATAGGTGGATTCTATCGTGTATGACACTCCATCGACAGTTCTTGATTCAGAAGTCATACGGTTTCTGGAATCATAGGTAAAAGATGATGTCCCTTCAGGATCTGTCATCAGGATACGATTTCCATTGGAGTCATAGTCAAATGATACTGTTGTGTCTGGATATTCAAGGAGAATCATCTGGTTGAGAGCATTGTACTGATAGGTGATGGTATGGCCATTGGCACCTGTTTCTGAAAGGAGCTGCCCCACATCATCATAGGTGAATATCTCTGTGGTAGCATCTGGATACATTGCCTTTGTTACGCCATATACAGAATCATACACATATGATGTTGTATTGCCATTCGCATCGGTGATACTGGTGAGATTTCCAATCTGGTCGTATTCATACTGAGTCAGGTAGTAATTTGCAGAATCGTAAAATTCTTTTACCCAAACCAATTTATTTGTCCAGTCATATTTTAGTTCTTTTTTATGTAAATTCTCGTCAAATACTGTAATACTATTATTTACATCATCATATACAATTGATTTAGAGGTACTATCTGGTTTTATTATCTCTATGGGTCTTCCCCGTGCATCGTATTCAAAGGAATATGTATGATTAAGTGCATCAGTATGGGTGATAACCTGATGCATGTAATCATAGGTGTAGGTGTGTGTTGCATAGACCTGATTATTCATGTACTGTTCAACTAAAATAACTCGTCCCATCCCATCAAAGTGTTGTTTAGAAAAATGATCCAGTTCATCATACATTGCTACTGTATTATTGACATCATCATACATGATTTCTTTTTCAGTGAGATCAGGATTTATCTGTTTAGTAATTCTTCCTAGGATATCATACTCATATGATGTGGTATATCCTCTGAAATCTGTTATGGAAGTGACCAATCCTGTGGCAGAATCATATATTCCAGACATTACCCCTCCTATTGCATTAGTGATTGTAGTGGGATATGTATATTGATGTATCTGGGAATATTCGATAGTAGTAGTATTTCCTTTGGCATCTGTTAAAGAGAGCATGTTTCCATACTGATCGTAAGTATATCCTGTAATGTATTCTTCGGGAGTTGATCCCTGGTCGATATAGAGGGTCCAGG